>CXVB01000067.1_pt1 | contig 2481 bp, 1 predicted proteins | sample 940831 | NCBI WGS metagenome assembly CXVB01 (sample SAMEA3493517, study PRJEB9703) | human gut metagenome | biome: ENVO:mammalia-associated habitat; material: ENVO:feces | place: Bangladesh | collected 2010-01-06 | reverse complement strand
GGCGCAGGTATAGTTCCTACGAGGGCGAGACGACGCCGGCTCCCGACAACCTCGTCAACCGCGAATTTACGGCCGAACGGCCGAATGAGAAGTGGCTGACGGACATCAGCGAGATCAAGGCCAGGGACGGGAAGGTGTACCTCTCGCCGATGATCGACTGTCACGATGGCAAGATCGTCGCGTACACGGCCGGTTTCAGTCCCAACGCGGAGCTCGCCAACAGGATGCTCGTCAAGGCCGCGGAAACGCTGCCGGAGGGGGTGAAGCCCCTGGTGCATTCCGATCGCGGCTGCCATTACCGGTGGCCCGGATGGCTGGACCTCATGGAACGGTACGGCCTGACGCGGTCAATGAGCGCGAAGGGCTGTTCCCCGGACAACGCCGCCGCGGAGGGGTTCTTCGGTCGCATGAAGACGGAATCCGTCTATCCCGAGCATTGGGAGAAACGCACACGCGACGAGGTGCTCATCCTGATCGACGATTACATCCGCTGGTACAACCACGAGCGCATCAAACGGTCGCTTGGTTGGATGAGTCCTGTACAATACCGTCAAAGCCAGGGAATGGCTGCGTGACCATCTCCAAGAAAATGTCCGCAGCCCCTAGTGCCCGATATCTTGCGCACTTTGGTTTTCGCCCGTTCCTGTGGCGGTGATCGGTTCGCTGCTGGTAAGTTCTCGCCGAGTCTTGACATGTCGAGGTGGCGTCGTGTCGACCATTCGTTGGAGGTCACGTAGCGGATGCGCGCGCATATGAGCATGAGCGCGCTCCTGCCGTCGGGGAAGCCGCCGACCACGCGGGTCCTGCGCCTGATCTCGCGGTTGAGGCGTTCGATCATGCTGTTGGTGCGGATGCGCCTCCTATGCTCGTGGGGATAGTCGTCGAGCAAGTGGGTCGTCGTCTCGCCGATGCCCTCGCGAAGGCATCTGGCGGCCTCCCCGAGCTTCCGCGCCTCCATGTCCTTGGCGACGGATTCGGCCTTCTCCAACGCCCTGTCCCTGGTTTCCATGGAGAACACGGCCTTCAGGGCGTCCGCGGCCCAATCCCGGTTCCCGGGGTTGACCCTGGCGAGCACGTTGCGTTCGAAGTGCACCATGCGCCGCTGATAATGCGCCCCGGGCAGCAATTCGCCCACAGCCACCACGAGGCCGACGCGCCGGTCGCCCGTCACCAGCCTCACGCCCTTGAGGCCGCGTGCGAGCATGCCCTTGATGAATCCGCGCCAGCTTTCGGCGTCCTCCTTCATGCCCTCCGCGACGGCGAGCACCTCCCTGCGGCCGTCCATGCCGACGCCGATGGCCACCGGCACGCTCACGTTCTCCACGCCGCCTCCCCAGCAGCGCTTGTGCCATACGCCATCCATGAACACATACGGATACTCCTGTTCCAACGGACGCTCCCGCCATTCGTCGATGTCGGAGTACACCTTCTTGAGCTTGTCGCTCAATGTCTGCGAGGGCATGTGGTCGCCCCATAATAGCTGGCTGACGTCGTCGACCTGCCGCGTGCCCACGCCGGCCAGGTACATGTCGACCAAAGCCTCCCCGGGCGCCCTCCTCACGACGCCGGCAGCGTTCGATCACCGCCGAGGAGAACACCGCGCCCTTGAGCTTGGGCACCTTAAGGCTCATTCTGCCGGCCTTGACGGTCAGGTTCCGATCGCAGTGGCCGGCCCGGTACGCCCTGCGGTCCCGCTGCGCTCGTACCTGGCGGCGCCGGTGATCTCGTCGGCCTGAAGCGTCGGGCATCGCGTTCAACGTCTCCTCGACGCTTCTGCGGACCATCCGGTCCAGGGTGGTCTCCAACATGGCCTGATCGACTCCGTGGAATCTGCTGCGGCATGGCTTCGCGCCCTGCTTTCCAATCGCGGTTTTCCTATGTCTGGCGACAGAAAACCGCACACAGGACACGGACCGTGCCCCTATCCCAAGCCCAAACCAAAGTGCGCAAAAAATCGGACGTTAGGGGCTGCGGACATTTTCTTGGAGATGGTCACGCAGCCATTCCCTGGCTTTGACGGTATTGTACAGGACTCATCCAACCAAGCGACCGTTTGATGCGCTCGTGGTTGTACCAGCGGATGTAATCGTCGATCAGGATGAGCACCTCGTCGCGTGTGCGTTTCTCCCAATGCTCGGGATAGACGGATTCCGTCTTCATGCGACCGAAGAACCCCTCCGCGGCGGCGTTGTCCGGGGAACAGCCCTTCGCGCTCATTGACCGCGTCAGGCCGTACCGTTCCATGAGGTCCAGCCATCCGGGCCACCGGTAATGGCAGCCGCGATCGGAATGCACCAGGGGCTTCACCCCCTCCGGCAGCGTTTCCGCGGCCTTGACGAGCATCCTGTTGGCGAGCTCCGCGTTGGGACTGAAACCGGCCGTGTACGCGACGATCTTGCCATCGTGACAGTCGATCATCGGCGAGAGGTACACCTTCCCGTCCCTGGCCTTGATCTCGCTGATGTCCGTCAGCCACTTCTC
>CXVB01000023.1_pt1 | contig 82272 bp, 65 predicted proteins | sample 940831 | NCBI WGS metagenome assembly CXVB01 (sample SAMEA3493517, study PRJEB9703) | human gut metagenome | biome: ENVO:mammalia-associated habitat; material: ENVO:feces | place: Bangladesh | collected 2010-01-06 | reverse complement strand
GCACCCGCGACTGTGGGGAACTGCCATCAACGAGCATCGCATACCGTGGGCCGATAGCGAGGCAATCACTGCGGAGGAGAACCTCGAAGAGCTCATCATGCTTGGCCTGCGTTTGCGCGAAGGCCTTGACCTCGGCCGCATCAATCAGGCCATCGCAGCCAACGAGAACACTTCATGGCAGACCATTGCCGTCGATTCGCTTCGACCGATGGTTGACGAAGGTCTGATCACCATATCCGGCAATCGTGTCATCCCCACCCGCCGAGGGCGCCTGCTCAATGATTCGGTTATCGAACGGTTCTTCGGCCTTGCCGGCATCTGACCGGCTCGTCCTCGATTGCAGTGGAATCAGGGGAGAATCACGGATGCCACTGCCAACGCCATGGCTTGCCTCTGATTACAGTGGCATCAATTGTCGGATGTCTTTTTCATAGCAGGAGATTTCTTGCTTACTGACTCATAGGGCGGAGTCGGCGTAACGAAATGAAGATGCCGGTTGGAGAAATTCACAATTACTAAGAAATAGAAAAGTATATATGGACACCGTTGTCCGGTTATCGTTCAGTTATTGCGATATTCAATTATCGAATTGGCGAATTGACGCCGGGGGATTGACGCTCATTAATAACGTGCAATCTCATATGGAACGCTGTGCTGAAGTGATTCAGCGAGCGTCCTTGTCGTCACCCTTCATGAGGTCAACGAACACTTTGGAGCTGGCGTGACCGCACTGGCTCATGGAGCTCAGACCGTACATAGCGAAACCGCGAATCATGGAATCCTTGAAGGACATGGCTGTTTCCTTTCATTGGTCAAAGCCTTGCAGCTTTGATTTATTTCTTTGGCTTCTTTCTGAAACCGGTTTCAGAATAACGCATATCAATGACGAATGCAAGAGATACGGCCAACCTTCGGTGTTTCTCACTGGTTCCGCGCATGCTACGGAGTCAGCACCCGTTGTCTTGCGTGTACATTTGTATGAGAAGCGTAACGACTGAGACGAGTCGGCGAACAATGGGGGCTCGAAAACAATGGCGAGAAGTACGGGACGCACCCGTCCGGTAATCAAAGACGTGGCCAAGCTGGCTGGAGTTTCAGCTCCCACGGTGTCTCGTTATCTCAATGGCACGGTCAATGTGACCGAGGACAGGCGTGCGCGCATCGCCAAAGCCATCAAGGAACTGGGCTATGAACCCAGCATCGTGGCCCGTGCCTTGTCGAACCGGGAAATGGATTCGGTAGTGGTATTCGCTGCCAATCCCGCCGCCTTTTCCACCTCCGAAACGAATCATGGCGTTGAGGCCGCCGCCCGCAAACGTCGATTCCTGCTCAACATCGTGTCCCTGGATGAATCCGACATGGAATCCGTCGAGGCACGTGTGCGCATGGGTCTGTCGATCAGACCGGCTGGAGTGGTTGTTTACGAATACGATCAGGCCGGTATCGCGGCACTTGACTATATTCCCAAGGATATGCCGAAGGTCGTGGTCGGCGGCAGTTTCGGCGACGGCGACTACCAGATCATCAACGCCGAACGAGATGGTGGTCGTTGGATGACCATGCACCTGTTGGATCTCGGCCACAAAACCGTCTTCTACGTTGGACGGGTGCAAGGAGCTACTGACAACACCCGTGCCAATGGGTGGAAAGATGCGTTGGAGGAGCGGGGGATTGAGGCTCCCGAACCCATTGTTGTATCCGACGGCAATCTGGAGAAGGCCGTCAAGGCAGGGCATGAACTCGGCCGTCGTGGCGAGGCGACCGCGATTTTTGCCGACAGTGACGAAACCGCGATCGCTGTGATTCGTGGTTTGCGAGAGACCGGTCGACGTGTGCCGGATGATGTCAGCGTGGTCGGATTCGACGATCGTAATTTCGGTGCCCTATGGGAACCCTCTCTGACCAGCTATACCCAGAATTTCTTGGACATGGGGGAGCGGTCATTCCGCATGCTGTTTGAGCAGATTCAGGCCAAGCGTACGGGTGCCGACATGCCACCTTCCCAGATTGAAGTAGTGCAGGGGCAGCCTTGCCTACGCGCTTCCGAACGAGAGATCTGAAGGGTCTGGGGTTTTCCCGATTACTACTTGCTCTGCGCTGCAGAATTGCGGTCAGTCGTCGCGGGCCGAAGCCGTTGCCATTGCCGTTCCGCTTGGTGTTTTGCTCATCAGGGTGTGGCGCTCCCGGTACAAAGAAGCGCCGGCAGCCAGCCTGCCATAGAGGCTCCGCTGCCGCCGCTGCGCCTCGCGCGCATATAGTATCCATGGAGTTGATGTTGACAAACGATTCGCGATCACCGATGACCAATACCGGCTTGCCTGAACCATGATGTAGCACCTGTTCCTCATGACCGGCCTGCACATGATGATGCAGTATGACGGCGATCACCTCCGTCGGTTTGCTCGACATTCATTGAGCGAACTGTTGATTGCTGTTCACAATACGGGCGTTTCTGTGTCGAATTTTTTGTGGTCTAGTAGACATTGCGAGCTAAAACGCCCGAAACACCCCATAATTGGCTATAACAGATTGCTTGAGAATCACTATTGACTTTTATGGCGACTCGGTATATGGACACGCGAAACGTAAATGACATGACGCAACGGTACTGTGTCAACAGCAATGAACGAAGAGGCACGATTCCCTTACGTGCCCACAAGCAATTGAGGTGATTTCGGTGACATTCAAAGCCCCGCTCGATCTCACGGTCCACGCTCCGGACGGTATGTATGACCCCTCCAATGAGCATGACGCCTGTGGTGTGGGTATGGTCACCACTTTGAACAAGCGCCCCGAGCGCAAGATCGTCACCGACGCCATCGAGGTGCTGGTCAACCTCGATCACCGTGGTGCCGTCGGCGCCGAGGAAAACACCGGTGATGGCGCAGGCATCCTGATGAGCATGCCGGACGAGTTCATGCGTGCCACCGTGCCCGCCGAACTGCCGGAAGCCGGTCACTATGCAGCAGGCATCGCCTTCCTTGACCGCGACATCGAAACCTCCGGTCAGCAGGAACAGGCCATCGCCAAAATCGTGCGCGAGGAAGGCCTTGAAGTTCTCGCCTGGCGAGTAGTGCCCACCAACCCGGACGGCCTTGGCCTGCAGGCCCTTGCCGCCATGCCGGGATTCAAGACTCTCGTGGTCGCCTCTGCGGACGGTGCTCTGGCCGGCGTGGACTTGGATCGCAAGACCTTCCGCATCCGCAAGCGCGTCGAGCATGAGGTAGGCGTCTACTTCGCTTCCCTGTCCGCCCGTACCATCACGTACAAGGGCATGCTCACCACCATGCAGCTCACTCACTTCTTCGAGGATCTGAACGACGAGCACATGAAGGCCACCATCGCCATCGTCCACTCCCGCTTCTCCACCAACACGTTCCCGAGCTGGCCGCTGGCTCAGCCGTTCCGCCTGCTGGCCCACAACGGTGAGATCAACACCATTCAGGGCAACCGCAACTGGCTCTCCGCCCGTGAAGGTCGCCTGAGCAGCAAATTGCTCGGCGAGTTCGAGCCGCTGCTGCCCATCACCACCCCGGGCTACTCCGATTCCGGCACCTTCGACGAGTGTCTCGAACTGCTGCATCTCGCCGGCCGTTCCCTGCCGCACGCCATCTGCATGATGCTGCCGCCGGCGTGGGAGAAGAACCCCGACCTCGACCCGGACGTGCGCGCCTTCTACGAGTACAACAATACGCTGATTGAGCCTTGGGACGGCCCGGCCGACATCGTCTTCACCGACGGCACTCAGGTGGGTGCACTGCTTGACCGTAACGGCTTCCGCCCCGGCCGCTGGCAGCTCACCGACGACGGCTACATCGTGCTGGCCTCCGAGGCCGGCGTGATTCCGGAAATCGAGCAGGAACACATCGTGTCCAAGGGCCGTCTTGAGCCCGGTAAGATGTTCCTAGTTGACACCGCCGAAGGCCGCATCATTCCCGATGAGGAGATCAAGAAGACCCTCGCCTCCCAGCACCCGTACCGCAAGTGGGTGGAAGGCAACTCGGTCGAGATGAGTGACCTGCCCCGCCGCGAGCACGTGAGCCACTCCGGACAGTCCGTCCAGCGCCGTCAGCGCGCCTTCGGCTACACCGAAGAGGATCTGAAGCTGCTGCTCACCCCGATGGCCAACACCGGTAAGGAACCGCTCGGTTCCATGGGCAACGACACCCCGATGCCGGCCTTGTCCAGCCGCAGCCGCATGCTGTTCGACTACTTCACCCAGAAGTTCGCGCAGGTCACCAACCCGCCGCTGGATTGGGAGCGTGAGGAAATCGTCACCTCGCTTGAATCCGCCATCGGCCCGGAACCGAACCTGCTGTCCGATTCCGAACTGCACGCCAAGAAGATTCTGATTCCGCTGCCCGTGGTCAACTCTGATGAGATGGCCCAGCTCAAGCGACTTGACAAGGCCCGTATCCTCGGCGGCTACTACCGTCCGTACGTGGTCAAGGGCCTGTACCAGGTCGCCGGCGGGGGCAAGGCCCTCCAGGAGCGTCTTGACGAGATCTTCGCCGAAATCGACGAGGCCATTGATAACGGCAAGAACTTCATCGTCCTGTCCGATCGTGAATCCAACCACACTTGGGGCCCGATTCCGTCCCTGCTGCTGACCTCCGCCGTGCAGCACCACCTGTTGCGCCGCCACACCCGTACGCAGATCTCCATGGCCGTCGAGGCCGGCGACGTGCGCGAGATTCACCATGTCGCGCTGCTCATCGCCTACGGTGCCGCCTGCGTGAACCCGTACCTGGCATTCGAATCCGTGGAAGACCTGGCCCGCAACGGCTACCTCAAGGTCGACGCGGACACCGCCGTCAAGAACCTCACCAAGGCCCTGTCCACCGGCGTGCTCAAGATCATGTCCAAGATGGGCGTCTCCACCATCATGAGCTACCGTGGCGCACAGCTGTTCGAAGCCGTGGGCCTGAGCAAGGAAGTCATCGACGAATACTTTACCGGCACCACCTCCCGTGTGGGTGGCGTGGGCCTTGACGAGATCGCCGAAGAAGTGGCCATTCGTCACCGCGTGGCCTACCCGAACCAGTGGAGCGCATCCCCGCACCGCAACCTGCGCACTGGCGGCGACTACAAGTGGCGTCGTACCGGCGAGGACCACCTGAACGATCCCGAGGCCATCTTCCTGCTCCAGCAGTCGACCCACCGTGGCGACTACCAGATGTTCAAGAAGTATTCGCACCACATCAACGACACGTCGAACCGACTCATGACCCTGCGCGGCCTGATGAAGTTCAACAACAACCGCAAGCCCATCGACATCTCCGAAGTCGAGCCGGCCACCGAAATCGTCAAGCGCTTCTCCACCGGTGCCATGAGCTACGGTTCCATCTCGCAGGAAGCCCACGAGACGCTCGCCATCGCCATGAACTCGATTGGCGCACGCTCCAACTCCGGCGAGGGCGGCGAATCCGACGACCGTATCAACGATCCGCAGCGTTACAGCCGCATCAAGCAGATCGCATCCGCACGTTTCGGCGTCACCTCTGATTACCTGGTACACGCCACCGATTTGCAGATCAAGCTCGCCCAGGGCGCCAAGCCTGGTGAGGGCGGCCACCTACCTGGAGCCAAGGTTCCGCCGTGGATTGCCAAGGTTCGCCACGCCACCCCGGGCGTGGAACTCATCTCCCCGCCGCCGCACCACGACATCTACTCCATCGAGGATCTGAAGCAGCTGATCAACGATGCGAAGATGGCCAACCCGAAGGCACGTATCCACGTCAAGCTCGTTTCCGAGTTCGGCGTCGGCACCATCGCCGCAGGTGTGGCCAAGTGCCATGCCGACGTGGTGCTTATCTCCGGCTATGACGGCGGTACGGGTGCAGCCCCGCTCAACGCCATCAAGCACGCCGGCACCCCGTGGGAGATCGGTCTGTCCGAAACCCAGCAGACGCTAATCCTGAACGGCCTGCGCTCCCGCATCGTCGTCCAGTGCGACGGCGAGCTCAAGACCGGTCGTGACGTGGTCATCGCCGCCCTGCTTGGTGCCGAGGAATTCGGCTTCGCTACCGCAGCCCTGATCGTGGAAGGCTGCGTCATGATGCGCGCCTGCCAGAAGAACACCTGCCCGCAGGGCATTGCCACCCAGGATCCTGAGCTGCGCGCTCGTTTCCGTGGCAAGCCTGAGCATGTGGTCAACTTCTTCATGTTCATCGCTGAGGAAGTGCGCGAGATTCTCGCCCAGCTCGGCTTCAGGACTCTTGAGGAGGCCATCGGCCACGTTGAGTGCCTGGATCAGGACGAGGCCATCAAGCGCTGGAAGTCCGGCGGCATCGACCTGACCAACGTGCTCAAGCAGGCTGGTCCGGTACCCGGCACGATCCTGCACCAGACCATCGAGCAGAACCACGAGCTGGAGAAGGCGCTAGACAACAAGCTCATCGAACTTGCCCGGCCGGCCCTCGAACACAAGGAGCCCGTGCGCATCGAAATGCCGATTCGCAACGTCAACCGTACGGTCGGCACCATGGTCGGCTACGAGATCACCCGCCGTTACGGCGAGGAAGGTCTGCCGGACGACACCATCGACATGACCCTGCACGGTTCCGGAGGCCAGTCCATCGGTGCGTTCATCCCGCGCGGCGAGACCATGCGCATCTACGGCGAAGTCAACGACTACGCCGGCAAGGGCCTGTCCGGCGGTCGCATGATCGTGCGCCCGGAAGATAGCGTCACCTTTGATAAGCATGACAACGTCATTGCAGGCAACGTCACCGGCTTCGGTGCCACTTCCGGCCAGATGTTCGTGGCTGGTCGCGCCGGCGAACGTTTCGGCGTTCGTAACGGCGGTGCCACGTTTGTGGTCGAAGGCGTGGGCGACCACGGCTGCGAGTACATGACCGGCGGCACTGTTGTGGTGCTCGGCCCCACCGGACGCAACTTCGGTGCAGGCTTCTCCGGCGGTAACACTTATGTGCTTGACCTCGATATGAAGAAGGTCAACCCGGGTGCCATCAAGTCCGGTGCACTGCTCTTCGAGTCCCTGAACTCCGAAACTGCAAAGGTGGTGTACGACCTGGTCAAGCAGCACGCCGAGGAGACCTGCTCGCAGTTCGCCGCTGCTCTGCTTGAGGACTGGAACGAGACTGTGAAGCGATTCACGCACGTGGTGCCGAAGCAGTTCGTGGCCATGACCAAGGCCATGGAAGAAGCCAAGGCCAACAATGTAGATTTCAATGCGCCCGGCGCCTGGGAAAAGGTGTACGAGCAGGTTATGGAAGGAGCGCGCTGACATGGGCGACCCGAGAGGATTTCTGAAGGTCCGTACTCGCCGGGAGCTGGCCGAACGTCCTGTTGAGGAGCGTATCAAGGACTGGTTTGACGTCCACGCCGAGTCAGGCGTGCAGCCGTGGACCCAAGAACAGGCGGCCCGCTGCATGGACTGTGGCACCCCGTTCTGCATGACCGGCTGCCCGCTGGGCAACCTGATTCCTGAGTGGAACGATCTGGTCCGTCAGGGCAAGTGGGAGGACGCGTACAACCGTCTGTCCATGACCAACAACTTCCCTGAAGTCACCGGTCGTATCTGCCCGGCCCTGTGCGAGCAGTCCTGCGTGCTTGGCATCCACCAGCCGCCGACTATGATTAAGCTGGACGAGCAGACCATCATCGATCAGGCATGGGATTTGGACTACGTCAAGCCGCTGCCGCCGCAGCGTCTGACCGACCAGACGGTTGCCGTCGTCGGCTCCGGCCCTGCTGGCCTCGCCGCCGCACAGCAGCTCACCCGCGCCGGCCACACTGTCGTCGTCTACGAGAAGGACGATGCCATTGGTGGTCTGATGCGTTACGGCATCCCGAACTTCAAGCTCGAAAAGGGCCTGCTCGACCGCCGCGTCAAGCAGATGGAGGCCGAGGGCACCCGCTTCCGCACCAATGTGGAAATCGGCAAGGACATCACGTGGGATGATTTGCGTGACCGTTACGACGCCGTCGTGGTGGCCATCGGCTCTCGCGTGCCGCGCGACATGAAGATTCCGGGCCGTGAACTCGACGGCATTCACTTCGCCCTTGACTTCCTGCCGGACGCCACCCGTCGTATCTTCGGTGTCAAGCCGGTGCACGACATCACCGCCAAGGACAAGCACGTGGTGATCATCGGCGGTGGCGACACCGGTTCCGACTGCCTCGGTACCTCCATCCGTCAGGGTGCGAAGGACGTTACCGTGCTGCAGATCATGCCGAAAGAGCCGACCTCTCGCCCGGATAACAGCCCGTGGCCGACCTTCGCCCGCACCTACCAGAAGACCTCCTCCATGGAAGAGGGCGGCGAGTACATCTACTCGACCGATTCCGTGAATTTCGAGGGCACCGAAGAAGAGAAGGCCAAGGTCAACATCGATAACTCGACCACTGCCGAAGGCTTCGTGGCCGACGAGCGCGGTCACGTCACCGGCCTGAAGGTCGTCTCCGTGGCCCCCGGCGAGAACGGTCCGTTCACCCGCCAGCCCGGCACTGAGCGCGTGCTGCCGGCCGATCTGGTCCTCATCTCCGTGGGCTTCCTGCACCCGGACACCGAGACCATCCTCGACCAGATGCCTGTCGAACTCGACAAGCGTGGCAACATCGCCCGTAACGACAAGTTCGCCACCTCCCAGGACGGCGTGTTCGTGTGCGGTGATGCCGGCCGTGGGCAGAGCCTCGTGGTCTGGGCCATCGCCGAAGGCCGCTCCTGCGCCTCCGCTGTGGACGAGTACCTCACCAAGGAAAAGAGCGAGCTGCCGGCCCCCATCAAGGCCAGCCAGCGCCCCATGATGCTGCCTCGCTGAATACTTTCCTAACAAAAGTATGAAAATCCCCTCTTTGGAGGGGATTTTCGCGTTTCTGGGATTAAATATTGCCTTAATTCTTAAGTAATGTCTATATTTCGAGAATATTGCATACACGGTTAATATGAAGCTCCTATGGTGGCTTTCGTCGCCAAGAGACGACACCACAACATTTGGGAGAGATTCATGAACACACGTCATGCCACTTCACTGGTCGCGGCCGGTGCGGCAATTGTCATGCTGCTCAGCGGCTGCGGATCGACTGGTACCTCCAATTCCAGCAATGCTTCAGATTCCAACATCATTTCCGTGTACGGCAGTGAGCCGGCACACCCACTATTCCCCGGCAACACCACTGAGGCCGGTGGCGGCAAGGTTGTAGACCAGCTGTTCGCAGGTCTGGTGACCTATGATGCGCAGGGCGGCATCCACAACGAGGTAGCAAACAGCATCACCTCCAGCGACAACGCCACGCATTACGTCATCAAGCTCAAGAGCGGATGGAAGTTCACCGACGGCACTCCGGTGACCGCGCACTCCTTCGTAGACGCGTGGAATTACACCGCCAACAGTGCCAACAAGCAGGCCAGCGCCAGCTTCTTCAGCACAATTGAAGGCTATGACGATTTGCAAAAGCCGGACGTGGACCCCAAGGCCACGCTGAGCGGCCTGACCGTCGTTGACGACAACACCATCGATGTCAAGCTCAGCCAGCCCGACTCGGCATTCCCGGTTAAGGCCGGCAGCCACGCCTACATGCCGTTGCCCGAATCCGCGTTCAAGGACCCGAAGAAGTTCGGTCAGCACCCAGTGAGCAACGGCCCATACAAGTTCGTGTCCTGGCAGCACAACCACAGCATCGAAATGGTGAAGAATCCTGACTACAAGGGCAATCGTGTCGCCAAGAACGATGGCCTGAACTTCAGGATCTACACCTCGCCTGATTCGGCATACGCCGACCTACGCGGTGGCAACCTGGACTTCACGAACACGATTCCTGACACCGCACTTACCTCCTTCCAATCCGACAAGTCGCTGAAGGCATACAACGAGCCCGGTGGCAATACGCTCACCTTCACCATTCCTGAATGGCTGGAACACTTCGGCCAGAACGAGGAAGGCAACCTGCGTCGTCAGGCCATTTCCATGTCCATCGACCGCAAAACCATCGCCGAGAAGATCTTCCACGGCACCGCCACGCCCGCCGTCGACTTCCTTGCAGCCCCGATTAGCGCCTACTCCAAGGAACTCAAGGGCAATGAAGTGCTGAAGTACAACCCGTCCAAAGCCAAGGAACTGTGGGCCAAGGCCAACGCCATCTCCCCGTGGAGCGGTGAGTTCGGCATTGCATACAATGCTGATGGCACTGCGAAGAACTGGGTTGAGGCAATCTGCAACTACGTCAAGAACACGCTGGATATCGATGCCAAGAGCATCCCGATGTCCACTTCCGACGAATTCCTGTCCAATGTGGATTCGGGCAAGATGACCTCCGCATACCGCAGTGGTTGGGGCCCTGATTATCCATCCGCGGACAACTATCTGGTACAGCTGTACGATTCCAGTTCGGCCGACGGCAAGGGCGGCAACAGCGGCAACTACAAGAACCCCGAGTTCGATGCCATGATGGACAAGGCTCTTTCCGCCCCGTCCACCGAGGAAGCCGACAAGTATTATCAGCAAGGTGAGGAGATTCTGCTGCAAGACCTTCCGGCTATCCCGTTGTGGAACCAGAATGCCACCGCAGCCAGCACCTCCGCAGTCTCCGGTGTCGCATTCGACTACGGCGGCGGCCCAGTGTTCACCGCACTGACCAAGAAGCAGTAAGTAATAAACAGACAGCGCTAGCCCCCCCGCTGGCGGGGGCTGTCGGCAAAGCCGACTGGGGGTGGTCTCAAAACAGCAGACCACCCCTAATCTTGTTATATGGGCGCGCTCCCGTAAGCGGGAGCAATCGAGAACATACAGGAGCACTTTAACTATGGAATTCACCGTATCCGGCACTACCGTGCGATTCGATGAACGAACGATGCAGTTCGCTTTTACGCGCGACGGTGCCGAATGGAATACCTGCGCTGATTTCAAGCCGACCCTGCAATGCACGCAAGACACCTTCGCGTTCGCCGATGCCACTTCCATCACCCACGAACAACGCGAAACCGGCACGGGAACCGGCATTCGCAGCATCTTCACCGGCTTTGGGCACAGCGCATACTCCTTTGAAACCTATGTATGGGTGGAGCGCGCCTCCGGCGATGTGCTCTTCGAATGGATTCCGCTCAATGAGCAAGGGCTGACCGTCACCGGTGTGACGTGGCCTGCGGCAATCGCCTTCGACCGTGACGACTCCCACGACGTGACGCTTATTACCCACGAACAGGGCGTGATGATTCCCAACACATGGCCTACCGCCGTGAGCACCAAAGATATCACCTTCGACGGCCGCTTCGAAACGGCTGGCGGTTACATGCCGTGGTTCGCGCAGCTTCGCGCAGACGGACACGGGTATATCGCCATCTGCGAAACTCCATGGAACGCCGGTTACGGCATCGACCATCCCAGCAATGGCCCGTACACCCATATCAATACTTGGTTTGAGCCAAGCCTCGGCACAATGAATTATCGCCGCGTGGTACGCTACCAGTTCCTCGACCACGCCGATCATACGGCGGTGTGCAAGGCCTATCGTTCGTACGTCAACGAACGAGGTCGCTTGCGTACGCTCGCCGAAAAGGCGGCGCGCAATCCCTCCGTGCGTGACCTGATTGGTCGTTCATGGGTGCACGTCGGCATCAAAACCAAAGTGCAGCCCGACTCGTTCTACTATGACAAGGACCACCCCGAAAAGAACGATTCATTGGTCACCTTTGCGCAGCGCGAGAAGCAGATGCGCACACTGCACGGCATGGGTGCAGGCCGACTGTACATGCACTTGGACGGTTGGGCACAGCCCGGATACGACAACGCACACCCCGACTATTTGCCGGCTTGTCAGGAGGCAGGCGGCTGGGAAGGCATGAAGTCGCTGGTCGACGCCTGCCATGAGCAAGGCGATATTTTCGGCACGCACGACCAATACCGCGATTACTACTTCACCGCGCAAACCTTTGATGCCAACAATGCGATTCGGCTGGCAGACGGTACGATGCCCGAACACGCACGCTGGGCGGGCGGCCACCAGACCTACCTGTGCGCCGAGCTCGCACCGGACTACGTACGCCGCAATTTCACCCAGATTGCCGCGCATGGCATCATGCTCGACTGTGCATACTTGGATGTTTTCACCTGCAACGAAGGCGACGAATGCTCGAACCCCGAACACCGCATGACCCGCCGCGAATGCTTTGACCGCCGCACCGAATGCTTCGAATATCTGCTCTCGCACGGCATCCTCTCCTCGTCCGAAGAGGTATCGGACTGGGCGGTGCCGAGCCTGGTATTCTGCCATTACGCGCCATACGATTTCCAGATGCGCTCACCCAACGAGCCGCGCCAAGGTGTGCCGGTGCCGCTGTATAACCTCGTCTACCATGATTGCGTTATCGAACCGTGGATGATGGAGCGTGTGGTGGACGGCGACGATTACATGCTGTACGCCTTGCTCAACGGCGGAGCTCCATACCTGATTCGCGATGCCGCATACATCGGCGTTGACGGCGACATGGACGACGAACAGCGCGCTCGCACCGAAAACGACATCGAACGCTGCCATACGGTCGCTGCATTCCATGAGCGGGTCGGCATGCAGGAACTGGTTCGTCACGAGTTCGTGGATGATGATCCGCTGGTGCAGCGTTCGGTATTCGCGGACGGCACTGCGGTCACTTGCGACTTCCATGCGCAAACCTATCGTATCACCGACTGCCCGCACCACTGACTGAAAATACAATGACACACAGTGGGTTCCGATGGACTGGTGGCAAATTGCCGCCGATAAGCGAGTAATATGGCCAACAGTGTCACCGTCGAAACAGGAGTAGTGAAATGCCGAATCGTGCAGAACGCCGTGCCCAAGCCAAAGCAGGCCGCAGGGGAGTGCCGTCGCAGTATGACCAGACCCGTGGCCGTGGCCGTTCGGGAATGATTGACGAATATCAGCTGCAGCAGAAGTCCCAGCGTCTGCAGGACGGCACCGACGGCACCGAATGGAAGCCCAGCGGCGGTACGATTGCGGACACCGAAACCCTGCTGACCACTAACCCGAACTACACGAATCCGAAGATGTTCAAGGCACCGCATTCGCTGCGTCAGTGGTTCCGTGTGGGCAGCTGGACGCTGATCGCCATCGCAATTATCGCGTTCTTCGTGGTTATGTGGCTGCCAAGCCATCCGATGTGGCTGATCATCACCGTTTCCGCGGTGTTCATTGTGGGTGTGCTGAGCCTGTTCTTTACGGCTGGCGATTCCAAGCATAATCCGAATTTGGATCAGAACGGCACGGCCGTCTGATCTTTTGCCTGGTAAATCCGGCTTGAAAAGCAAAACGCACGACGGAAGTTGTGCGTTTTCTTGTATGCGGTGCCCTAGAGTAAGAAGTGCTTGAGTTTCTTTCTGACGCACGAAGGAGAGGCAGTCCGATGAAAGTTGATATTCTAACCCGCGAATACCCGCCGCATGTGTATGGCGGTGCCGGCGTACACGCCGAGGAGCTGTCCAAGGTTTTGGCCGAGCGCATTGACGTGACCGTGCGTGCGTTTGATGGCAAGCGCACCGAGGCTGATATCCCCGCGATTCCCAATGCCGCTAATGCCAAGGGCAGTCTGAAGGTTGTCGGATACGATACGCCGTCCGAGCTTGCCGATGCCAATCCGGCATTGAAGACCTTCGGCGTGGATCTGCAGATCGCCAACGACGTTGACGCCGATATCATCCACGCACACACATGGTACGCCTGCCTGGCCGGCTACCTGGCCAAGATGCTGCACGGTACGCCGCTGGTCATCACCGCCCACTCCTTGGAACCGTTCCGCCCATGGAAGCGCGAACAGCTCGGCGGCGGCTACAACCTGAGCTCCTGGGGCGAAAAGGAAGCCTACGAGAACGCCGACCGTGTAATCGCCGTGTCCGGCGGTATGCGCAAGGATATTCTGACTGCTTACCCGAACCTCGATCCGAACAAGGTGGTTGTGGTGTACAACGGCATCACCATGGCCGACTTCGCTACCCCGGCACCAGACGATCCGGGTTGGAAGGTGTTCGAGCGTTACCACATCGACCGCTCGAAGCCCACCCTGCTGTTCGTAGGCCGCATCACCCGTCAGAAGGGTCTGCCATACCTGCTCAAGGCCCTACATCTGATTTCCAAGGACATTCAGGTGGTGCTGTGCGCGGGAGCGCCCGACACCCCGGAAATCGCCGAAGAGGTCAAGACCGCGTTCGCCAAGCTGGATGAGGAGCGCGGCAACATCGTCTGGATTGAAGAAATGCTGCCGAAGCCTGAGCTGAATGCTTTGGAACACGGCTGTGATGCTTTCATCTGCCCGAGTATTTATGAGCCGCTCGGCATCGTGAACCTTGAGGCCATGGCCTGCGGTCTGCCGGTCGTCGCATCCGCCACCGGCGGTATTCCGGAGGTTGTGGTCGACGGTGAAACCGGCTATCTGGTTCCGATTGACCAGTTGCACGACGGCACCGGCACTCCCACCGATCCGGACAAGTTTGTACACGATATGGCCGCCGCTATCGACAAGATCATGGCTGACCCCGAACTCGCCAAGAAGATGGGCCAGGCCGGCTACGAACGCGCCCGCGACGTGTTCAGCTGGGAGACCATCGCCGACAAGACCGTGGAAGTCTACCAGTCCGTGCTCGACGAGCAGAAGAAGTAAGTAGCGCTGCAACGAGTGCTCCCCTCAGTCCGGCGCAGGTGACTGAGGGGAGTTCTCAGACCGCGAATCATAGCTAGTATTTCACTCATGACAAACACCGTCCTCCAACTCGACAACGTCGAATTCCGGCGCAACCGTCGCGTCATTATCACCGACGTGAACCTCACCATCAACGCGGGGGAGCGTTGGGTGCTGTTCGGTCCGAACGGCATCGGCAAATCCACCGCGGTCGGCATGCTGGCTACCCGCACCTTCCCCTCAGAGGGCCGCGTATTCATCCTCGGTCATCAACTCGGCAAATACGACGTATTCAAACTGCGCACCCGCATCGGTCTCGCCTCTGCCGACCTGGGCCGGCAGTTCCCCGAGTTCGAGGACCCGCTGGACGCCGTGGTCACCGGCCTGTCCGCCGTGACCGGGCGCTGGCGCGACACCTACACGCAAGAGGAATACGCCCGCGCCCGCCATCTGCTGCGCGATTTTCGCGTCTCCTATCTGGAAGGCAAGGAGATGTGGCGACTGTCCGAAGGCGAACGCACCCGCGTATTGATCGCCCGTGCGCTGATGGGAGATCCCGAGCTGCTCATCATGGATGAACCGACCACCGGCCTTGACCTGGGCGGCCGCGAGCAGGTGATGCGCACATTGAGCCGAATCGGCAAAGAGAACTCCGAGCGTGCCGTGGTGCTGGTCACCCATCGCTTGGAGGAGATTCCGGCCGGTTTCGACCACATCGCTATCATGGGACGCAAGCCGATTCCTGCCGAGGACGCCACCGAAGCGGGCGTGGATTCAATGGGTAATCCCGGTGCTGGCACCATCGTCTACACTGGTTCGTTGGAGAATGGCCTGACCGACGAACGCTTGTCGGAATTGTTCGGTATGCCCATCGAAGTCCAGCACACCCACGGCCGCTGGGCCGCCTACGCCGTGTGATACTTGTAGGTTTTTAGGCGGGATTTTCTTCGCCCCCTCTGGAGAGGGGCTGTCAGCGTAAGCTGACTGGGGGCAACCAGTTACGAAGGCAACCATGACAACCAATAGCAAACTCGTATTCATCGATATCGACGGCACCCTAGCCGACGAAAACCACGTCGTACCCGAATCTGCCAAAATCGCTTGCAAACAAGCCCAGGCCAACAGCCACAAGCTCTTCATCTGCACCGGGCGTTCCGTGCCGAAAATTGAGCGCAGCATCCTCGACCTCGGTTTCGATGGCGTGGTTTCCGTGGCGGGCGCTCAGGCGAATATCGGAGACAGGCTGCTGTTCCGGCATCTCGTCCCTCCTGAAGCGGTCGATGCGGCGATGGCGTATTTTGCCAAGCATCATATCGAGAGCTACCAATGGCAAGGTGCGGATGGCATGTACATCTCGGAAGGCTACCGTCAACATCTGGAATCGAAAGGCAAGACCTGGAATCGTGGCGAATTCGCGCGATTCTGGCACCTGTTGGATGAGGTGGAGGTGCCGGCTGGCTCGACTTTGGGACAGACGATCCGTGTGAGCAAGGGGTCATACTTCACCTCGCCGAATCCTGACGTGACTTTCGAGGAGACTCAACATGATTTGAGCCCATGGTTTGAGCTCGTGCATGGTTCGTATGACAAGATTTCCCCGAACAATGGCGAGTTGCTGATTAATGGCATCGACAAAGGTACCGCTGTGCGTGACGTGGCTTCTTTGCTGGGCTATGCCATTGCCGACACCATCACCATCGGCGACTCCGACAACGACACCGCCATGCTCAAAGCCGCCGGCACATCGGTAGCCATGGGCAACGCCATTCACGGTATACAGGCTTTCTGCGATATCACCACCACTGACCTCCACGACAACGGTCTGGCCAATGCCTTCAAGACGTTGGGATTGGTGTGATACGAATACCGCGTTAATGAGAACCGTGCTGATTCCGAAACGTTGCGGTGGCGAGATCGCGGTGTTCTGTTGAAGGCGTTCATGCTTGGCTCTTGAGGAGGATGGCAAACGATATGTCGAAGTACATGGACTTGCCGGTCGCAGTCGCACAGTTCACGGTGACGGATAAGCCGGAGCGGAATCTGGAGATCATCGATGGATTCGCGCGTGATGCTATAGCAAGTGGTGCTCGGCTACTGGTGTTGCCGGAAGGTCTGATTGCGCGGCGTGGCGATGGTGATTCGTACGCTGCCGCTCATGCGCAACCGTTGAATGGGCCGTTTGTGACTGGTTTGCGTCGCATCAGTGCGCAGCGGCATATTACGTTGATGGGCACAGTTCATGTTGCGTCGAAAGTGGGTACAGAGAGGAATGCGGATTCCCGAGTTTCCAACATGTTCCTTGTGATTTGTGGAGGCGAGATTATTGCTGAATATCGCAAGCTACATCTGTATGATGCGTTTGCGGCCCGCGAATCCGATGTAGTCCGACCCGGTACTGAGCTACCTCCTATCGTCGATATCGGTAGTTGGAGGATTGGCGTCATGACCTGCTATGACGTGCGATTTCCGGAGACCGCTCGTTCGCTGGCTGTGCGCGGTGCTGATGCGATCGTTGTGAGTGCCGCTTGGGTGCGTGGCGCGCTCAAGAAACAGCATTGGAAGTTACTGACCGCAACTCGCGCATTGGAAAACATCTGCTATGTGTTGGCTTGCAGCGAGGTGAGTGTGCGAAATATCGGATGCAGCCGTATCGTCAATCCCATGGGAGAAGTTATTGCCGAGGCAGGGGATAAGGATGCTGATCTTCTCTTTGCCGATCTCAGTCACGAATCCCTCGATTCCACACGTCGAGTGTTGCCGGTTTTGCAGAATCGCCGTTTCGCGGATCCATGGTTGCGCAGATAACTCATGCATCGCTTTACTGAGGACTGACTCGTGTGGCATTTCTTTGATGGAATAGCTGTCTTGCCTCGATGAGTCCGGTTCAGCAGAGCATTTCCGTGGTCCGGTCGATATTTTGCGCTACAGCGCCAATCTGAGCGAAGCATTTCTCGTGTGTAATCTCGGTTTTGCTTCGCTGAGCTACCTTTAACAAAGCAAAACCGAGATTTACTGAATGAATTGCCTCACTGAGATCGATTTAACGGGGTGTTTTTTCGATAAAGTCACGATTCTGCCCCGGTGAAGCCGATTCAGTGAAGCATTGCTTGTATGTAATCTCGGTTTTGTCTCGCTGAGCCATCCTTAATGAGGTAAAACCTCCATTTACTGGAAAATTCGCTCTGCTGAAACTTATTCAGTGGAGCATTTTCGTGACCTAATCGATATTTTGTATCTGCGATAACTGTTTACGGAGGTTCTATCATGAGACGTATGACCACGAATGCCCATGACTCTGATTCGATGCCGGAACGTTTACAAGAGGGGAGCGCTGCGCCCGATTTCACTTTGCCGGCAGTTGTGCCTGACTCCACGGAAGATAGTTCAATCACGCTGTCCGAAGTGCTCAAGGCCGGCCGCAAGGTAGTGCTGTATTTCTACCCGGCCGCGATGACGCCCGGTTGCACCACCGAGGCTTGCGATTTCCGCGACAATCTCGCCCGATTGGCGTCGAAAAACGTTACGGTGCTTGGCGTCTCCAAGGATTCACTTGACAAGCTGCGCAAGTTTGCACAGCGCGATCATCTCACATTCCCGTTGCTGTCTGATCCCGACCTGACCGTGCACAAGCTGTACGGCGCATACGGCGAAAAGAAGCTCTACGGCAAGGTGCACGTAGGCGTGATCCGCTCGACGCTCGTCATCAATTCCGATGGCTCCGTGGCGATTGCGCGCTACAACGTGCGTGCCAAAGGACATGTCGATTCGCTGTTAAAGGCACTGGAAAAGTTGGAGAAGCTGGAGAAGTAGCGCGTTCTCGTTGCTCGGACACAGTGGTTCGTGCATAGCAGTTCCGTGCGGCATGTGCCGTATGAACCACTGCCGTATGAACCACCGGTTGACTTCTCGGACTCACCGGCAAATAGTGAGACCATGGGCGCGCAGTACGTCTATGGCTAGCATGTAATCGAGCGATGTTGCGGTGGGATTTAGCATCAGTTCGCGGATGGCGGCGGATGCTGAGGACTCGCTTGTCTTCGAGGATTCTGCGGCCGGGAAGAGAGCGTCAGCGATTAGGGAGATGATACGGGAACGTGCATCGCCGGCATTGGCATTGTTGCTGCTGTTGCCAGCGTCGGTAGTGGCGGAGTTGCCAATAGTAGCGGAGCTGTTTTGTAGAGTCGTATCCAACGCTGTGACAAGCGGCTCCAGGTTGTTCTTTGTCGCCTCGGCAATGTCATCGAGCTGATCGAATAAGGCGAACAGCCATGCACGACTTCGCTCCTCATCGTTGCCGGTCGCAAGCCTTTCATTGGTGACGCGCACGAGTTCGTCAATCGGTATTGCTGGCGTCTTTGCCGGATCGCGATGCTCACGGTTGTCTTCGATATCGCCCATAAGATGCTGGATTTCGCACTCGTCCTGCAATACGGTGGTCTCGGCAAATGCGGTGGCGATGGCGTCCGCGTCGATGAACTTGCCACCTTCGGACTGGAAGCGCACGCGCTTGGGCTCACTGTAATAATGCGACATGCCGAATGTGATGTACTGAGGCATCTCATCCTGCAATTGCTTGACTGCATCCGCCACCTTGCGCATGTCAGCAAGCTGCTGATGCACCACGATAAAGGCCAACACTGCTTTGGTATCGGCGAGAGTGAGCGGTTGCCCGATGCCACCTCCCATGATGGTGTTCGTGATGCGCGAACATGTTCTTCAGCGAATCAAATAATCCCATAATGTCCTCCTTCGGACTGGGCACAATCGGCTACATCTGCCGTTTACTGTAGTCCCGAATATGAGGGAATGGTTCGTGGAACGCCGAGAGAGAATATTGGCGTGCGTGTGCTGAGTTCTTTTGACTTAGATGATTGGAGGAATAACCGAGGAAATGAATAACCTCCCAGCGATTTTAAAAAGCGCTTTTGCAGGGACTGTCTCGGGGAGTGTGCAACTGGTCTTGATCGCCGGTCGCGGGGCCGGTGGGAAAGGGGCCTGTGATGAGCATGCCTACTGAGACAATGGAGACCATGACGACGAAACCGGCCGCCGGCAAGGGAGCCGCGGCGAAACCAGGGAAACGCGAGGAGTTGGGGGCGTGCGCCGCCGAGCGGGAGCTCGCGTTGGAGATGATAAGGCGGGCGAAGGAGCGGGGACTCGACCCGACCGGGCCGGACGGCCCGCTCAGGCAGTTCACCGGGACCGTGCCGGAGACCGCTTTGGACGAGGAGATGACCGAGCATCCCGGACGCGCGAAGCACGAGAAAAGCGCGCGGGGACGCAGCGCGAACACGCGCAACGGCACCACCGTCAAGACGGTCACGGCCGACGGCGTGGGGCCCGTCACCATCGAGGTGCCGCGTGACCGGGACGGCCCGTCCGAGCCGGTCATCGTCAAAAAACGGCAGCGGCGGCTGAACGATGTGGACGAGGTCGTGCTGTCCCTGTACGCCAAGGGGCTTACCACGGGTGAGATATCCGCGCATTTCGCGCAGATAGGGGCTCTAACAAAATTGGCTAAAAGAGAACTCGGCAACCTATAACAAGGACGCGCCCGTGTGCCCTTACGTTCAGCTCCGCTCACGAATGAAATCGAAGATCACGTCGAAGACCTGCTGGCTCCAGAAATCGTACTCATGTTCGGCGCCGTCGACTAGCACCAGCTGCGCGTCCACGCCGTGCTCGACCAGCCGGTCGCGCATCTTGACGGATTGATGGTAGGGGACCACGGTGTCGGCGGTACCGTGCAACAGGAGCATCGGCGGATACTGTTGGTCATCCCGCACCTGCAGGTAGGGGCTCATGTCAGCCGCGCGCTGACGGACCTCGGCATTGATGCCGGTCTCATGGGTCGCGCCCACCACGGCCGCGAACGGGCCGAAATAATACAGCCGGAATGGATTGGTCTCATCGTCGAATGCGTCGACAGCTTCAAGCATGTCGGTGGGCGGGAAGCAACTGACCACGTACTTCACCGCATCGCTCTCATCGGCATTGGTGCCGTCCTCATACCGCGGATCGTCGGCGGTCAGCCCCACCAACAGTGACGTGTTGCCGCCGGACGACGTGCCCCAGATGCCGAGGCGGTCGGGGTTCACGTGCCATTGACGCGCGTTTGCCCTGAGATAGCGGATGGCTGCTTTGACGTCCTCGAGATATGCGGGGAACACGTCGTGGGGATCGCTCGAGGCATCGCGATGATTCACCGTGGCCACCACAAAGCCTTCGCGGGCCAAAGCCGAGAGCTGCGGGATCTCGTAGTCGCGATGCGGCGTGGTCCAGGCGCTGCCTTGTACGAATACCACGGTGGGGTAGCGGCGGTTATCGTCATCGCCGGTGGATTGCGGGGCGATGATATCCATTACCAGATCATCGGCCCCGGTCTTGTACGCCACGTTGCGGGTCAGCGAGGCCAGCCCGGCAAGCGTGGGATTAGATGGAATATGGATGGCACCGTCCGAACCAGTGACGTTTTCGGCGGCTTTGGATGAGTCGATGGTCTGCATGGAATCCCCCTGGTTCTGTTGCAATACAGGACATCATACAGATGATACGAGGCCGATCGCTGATGATCGCGCGACTACCGATACAACGCCAGAAATACGGAACAATCGGAGTCTCCTACGCCCTGCTCGGACTGTCCGCCTGAATGATTGCGATTGTTGGTGGCGAGAAACGCGTGTATCTCATCCCTAGCTACCGCGAGCGCTGCATCCCGCGGATAGCCGTAAATCCCGGTGGAAATCAGCGGGAATGCGATGCTTCCGCAGCCGAGCGACACAGCAAGCTCCATCGAATTGCGATAACAGGCGCGTAGCAGTTGTTCCTCACCGGCATCACCGCCCTGCCAAATCGGGCCGGCGGTGCGAATCACGTATCGGGCGGACAATGCGAAGCCTGGTGTCGCTACCGCGCAACCGGTGAGAATAGGGGAAAGTCGGTCACAGGCCTCCTGCATATCCCGAGCTCCCGCCGCGCGGAAAATCGCGCCGCACACGCCGCCGCCCATCAACAACCGCGTGTTCGCCGCGTTAACAATCGCATCCACCTGCATGGTGGTGATGTCCTGATGCACAATTCGCAGTGGCATGACTGCTATCCCTTTATTCTTTAGAACGACGGCATATCAAGCGACGATGCTTGACCTGTCGGGCTAGCCGATGCGCTGCCATCGTCATGTTCGCGGAACCAATCGATAACCTGCGCCTCGCTCACCGGCATCAAGTCCCATGCATCCAATCCGACGTTCAGAGCCTCCGGACGGGCCCCATCGGGCGAAAGCTGATGCGTGTGACCATACAGCAGCTTTCGCCCGTCAAACGGCAGGGCCTTACCGCTGAACTTTGCCACATCGTCGGGCCAGCTGTACGACAAATCCTCCCGATATGGGAAGTGGGACAGATTCACTATGCCAAGTCCTTCGATTTCGACCGTATCGTTCGGCTCAAGGCTCTCGAACAGGTTGAGTGCGGGCCGATCTTCAAGCCACCAATCATCGTGATTGCCGATCACACCATGCAAATGCTTGCAATTGAGCGCGCGTAGACAGTTCTTCAAATGCGTCAGTGACGTGCGAAAACCGATGTCGCCCAGAATCCACAACTCATCGTCCGGCCCGACCATCGCATTGATATTGTCCACGATCGCTTTGTCGTGAGCATCCGTATCGGCTGCCGTGCGGAACGTCGGCCCCGAGTCCAGCGTCGTCTCCTTGGCCCAATCCTCAGCGGCTTTGCGCCCATGCGCGCGCAGTATTTCCTCATAGCTTGAGCGCGTTGGATCGAATGTCGTAAAACCTCGTAACACGGTGACCAGCGGATGCCCGAAATGCGTATCGGTGGTGAAATACTTCATTGACGGTCCTCCTGCGGTGCTGTCCTTGCCGCAACCGGTGCAAGGACATTACGAATGACTCCATCCTAAGTCCATAAGCGCCATGTGAGGAGTCGCAAGGATGGCCATCAGCCCGTGTCTGTTCGTGTTGCCATAATAAGGCGCATTGCAGGGGAACCCGTGAACCAAGCCGATACCAGCCGAGCCGGTACGGTGCCATTCGCGCCGAGACTGAATCAATCGCCGACATGCGGGTTGAGAAAAGCATAAGGCCTGACCCTTGGAGCCTGTTGGCCAACACCATCGGAGGGAGCAAATGATGACTTTTGACGCCGCCGCATTCGGCCCGATCACCTTGGACCATCTGCCGCCGTTCGCGCAACGACTGCGCGAGGCCGCCAACTTGGTCTGGGAGGAGGGATACCGGCAGCCGTTCCTGCGCGAGCTGGGCAACGGGACGCTCGATCGCGAGCGCTTCGCATTCTATCTGCTGCAGGACTACCGTTACCTAAACGACTACGCCAAGGTCCACGCTCTGGCCCTCACCAAAACCCAGGATCCCGAAGTCATGCGGTTCATGGCCGACGTGCAGAACGGTATCTTCAATGTGGAGTCCGCGATGCACCGCAAATACATGGCAAGCTACGGCATCAGCGAGCAGGAAATGAACTCGGTTCGTCAGTCCGCGTTCGCCCGCGCCTACACGTCGAACATCCTTTCGATCGCATATGGCAATCCTTTAGTCGATGTTCTCGTGGCCGTGCTGCCCTGCGCATGGGTGTACGCCGACTACGGGCAGCGTCTCGCCGCCGAATTCACGGACACGCTTGATTCCAACCCGTACAAGAGCTGGGTGGACATGTACAAAACCGAGGAGTTCTGGAGCAGCTCCGCATGGCTGATCGAACATATCGAGCAGCTGACCGAACACCTGAGCGCGGAACGCAAGGACGAACTCGTGGACGTCTTCGTGACCGGCGTGCAGAACGAATACATGTTCTGGTCGAGTGCCTACGACATGCAGTACACATGGAAGCCGGAATGGGATGTGTGAGGAACACGATGGATGAGCGGTGGGCGCGTGCCCTGCGTGCCAAAGGCATCAATGTCGGAGAGGGCAGTCAACACGGCTCCAGCGATAAGACGGAAACAGGGAAATTCCTCGAATCCAAAATCGTTGCGGCTAAGGGCAAGTCCCGACAGGCAGCGGCGAATACCGTATCTCGCGCCACACCATTCAAAGCCACCGGACATAAGGACGGCATCAGTCGGCAGGGGAATTGACCCTGTTGCGGGGCTGTTTCGAGATGAATGGGCTCGGGATGGGTGCAGCCAATGGGCTACTCCAGCTTCAAGGGGCTGATTGCGTGCTTTCCGGAGGTCTATCTCCGTTTCAAGGGGCTGATGCCCAAGTAGATGGAGGGCAAAAACGGCGGAATGACGTGGGCATGAGGCTGTTATTATGCTTCGTCCGGAGGATGACCAGCCCCCTTGAAACGGAAGTAGACCTCCGGAACGGTTCAGATCAGCCCCTCGAAACGTGTGTTGCAAATTAAAACGCCGGTAACTCGGTTCAGAGAGGTACCGGCGTTTTGCAGAATGGTAACTGCCTTCGAAGAGGTACTTTGTTCGCGAAACCATGAGTATAATCGGTCAGACACCAACGCCATTCCGCCGTCTCTGAGCTGCTTCCACTTGGCTCGGTACCCCTTTGAACGGAGATGGCATTCCGCAAGAGGCCAAATGTACCCCTTTGAACGGAGATATCCAATATCGGGCTATGCCGACATCATATTGCGCGCAGAAAATCACGAATATCAGCAATTTCCTCGTCGCAAATGGCGTGAGCCATGTCGGGATACTCGCGATAGGTCAGAAGCCCGGCCCGTTCAAGGACCTGATGGGCCGTCTGCTGGTCGGGCGCGGGGATTGTGCGGTCATACGCGCCATAGGCCAGAAAGAATCGGGTAAGGGAGTCAAGCGCCGCCTGCTCCTCGCCCATGAACGAAGGGCTGAGCAGAATCGCCGAATCGAACACGGTCGGATACGCCTTGACCAGACGGTACGACAGGTAGCCGCCTTGGGAGAACCCGATAAGAATCTTCTTACGGTTTGCAAACGCCGAGGCGTCCAGCAACGAGGTCACCGCTTCGCCGACCGCCGCGCATTCTCGTTGCCGTTCCTCCACGCCGCAGCCGTCCGGATACCAGTAATTGCCGCCCATGTAAGGCCTTGGATAGGTGGCGCGGAATGAGATGTAACTCGGCCCGGTCTCACCATGTGCGGATTCAGCGTGATTGACTGAGTAGTCAGAATCAGCGAAATCAGAGGAACCAACGGGAGCGGACGAAAGTGATAAATCCGTATGGAACCGTGCCGGCGCATATACAGCGTCGAGAATCCGCACCATTTCGCTCTCATCGTTGCCATACCCGTGAAACATCAAGAAAATCGGGTCGTCGCCGCCGGCATTGATTCGGCTCGTCATCTGCAGTCGCATCGTCATCACCTCACTCAACGAGCTTACATGCATTAGACTTGTATCGTTTGACCGACCAAGAACACGCAAGGAGCAATCATGGGGCCGAGGCGCGGGGCGCTGACCGCAGGCGAGAAGGTGCAGTTCACCGACCGCAAGGGCAAGAAGATCACCGATCAGCTGGTTGTCGGCGGCTCCACACAAACCGAGCATGGCTTGATTCTGCACGATGATGTGATCGGCAGGATCGAAGGCACGGTCATCCTCACCGTACACGCCAAACGAGAGGCGCAGGTCAATCAGGTCTACCCCGAAAAGGACAGGAACAAGCCGTGGAAGTCCTCGCGCGCCATCGGCGGCTGGGAGTATGCGGTGATGCGCCCACGTCTGGCCGACTACGTGCTCTCCATGCCGCGTGGCGCGCAGATCATGTATCCGAAAGACATCGCCCAGGTCATCCAGCTTGGCGACATTCGCTCCGGCATGCGCGTGCTGGAATCCGGCGCCGGCTCGGGGGCGATGAGCGTCAACCTGCTGGACGCCGTAGGACAGGATGGCCACCTGACCACCATCGAGCTGCGCCCCGAATTCGCCAAGGTGGCCCAGGCCAATGCCACGCTGTACTACGGCGAGCAGCCGCAATGGTGGGACCTCAAAACCGGCGACTTCGATTCCGTGGCCGCCGAACTGCCCGAACATTGGTTCGACCGTATCATGCTCGACATGCTCGATCCGTGGAACAGGCTCGAACAGGCCTATCACGTGATCGCCCCCGGCGGCGTGTTGGTCAGCTACGTAACCACCACCACGCAGATGAGCCGACTGGCCGAAGCCCTGCGCACGGCCGGCTGCTGGACCGAACCGCAGATCCAGGAAACCCTCGAACGCACATGGAAGGCCCAAGGCCTCGCCGTACGCCCCGACCATCAGATGATCGGACACACCGGTTTCCTTGTCATTTCGCGCGCCATGGCCCCCGGCTTCGAGGCACTGCGCAAACGCGACCGCGTGACCAAGGACACGTCCACCGACATCGACTCCCTCACCGAAGAGCAGCGCGAAGCCCAGATCGAAGAGCTGGAACTGCGTGATATCTCCGATCACAAACTACGTAAGGTGCTGCGCGATCTCGACCGTCAGGTCGGCCAGCTCGCCGACACCGACGAATAAGCGCCGAATGATGGGTCGCCGGCCGTTTCGACGGCCCTATACTGGAAGCAATACAGGGCCGAGCAGCGGTTCGTGAAGGGAGCCACGGATGGGCATCAAGCTGAACAAGGTCGCCAAGGCAGCCAAGGAATATGACCATGTCCTCATCATCATGAGGCATGCCAAGGCTGAGCCGTTCGGAGACAAGGGCGATGTCGAGCGTGAGCTCACCGAGAAAGGCCTCAAACAGGCCAAAGCCGTGGGCAAGGGTGTCGAAGCGCTGGGATTGGTGCCCGACCGGATTTCCTGCTCGTCCGCCACCCGCACCCGACAGACGCTGGATCGCATGCTCAAGACGTTCGGTGACAAGCCGATCGTCGATTATCGCATCAGCCTGTATGACGGGGGAGTGCAGGCCGTGTTCGACGAACTCGCCCACGTCAAGGACAAGACCCATGTGTTCATGATCGTCGGCCATGAGCCTACCGTGTCCATCAGCGCGCAATGGCTCGCCTCTGCCAGCTCCGATTCGGAACGTCTTGATCTGCTGAATCTGGGTCTTTCGCCGGCCTCCATCGTGATTATGGGCTCAGATAAGCCGTTCGATGAATGGCAGGTGCACAGTGGCGAACTGCTCGCCGTCATCAATGCGAAGGACTTCGACTGATTCCATCGCGTCGGCTGGTTTCCATGGTCCGGTGCCACCGGTGATGATGAGGCGAGTCCGCCAGCAATCTGGCGGACCGTTCGTGTTTTCCGGCATGAGGTGTAGTCTCGGCTTTACGCGATGGCGCGAGGCCAGTACATGATGCTATAAGTTCCATCTATAACGACACTCTACGATCATTTATAAGCTGTGAATCCGGGCGTTTTGCTACCCTAAGTCGGGTTACGAACGCTTACATTGGAGGATTCATGTCCACTCTGACTTCCGTCTCCGGCTTTCCCCGCATCGGGCAGAACCGCGAACTGAAGAAGATTATCGAAGGCTACTGGAAGGGCGCCAACGACCTGGCCGCCGTCAAGGCCACCGCCGCCGAACTGCGCGCCAAGCACTGGAAGCTGCAGCAGGCCGCCGGCATCGACCTCATTCCCAGCAACGACTTCAGCTACTACGATCAGATGCTGGACACCGCCATCCTCCTCAACGTGATTCCGAAGCGTTACGAGCGTCTCGCCTTCGATAACCAGGAGGACACGCTCTTCGCCATGGCCCGCGGCTACCAGGGCGACAAGGGCGACGTGACCGCCCTGCCGATGAAGAAGTGGTTCACCACCAACTACCACTATCTGGTGCCCGAAGTCGAGTCGGCCGCGGAGATCAAGCTCAACTCCACCAAGCCGTTCGACGAATTCAACGAGGCCAAGGCGCTGGGCATCGACACCAAGCCCGTGTTCATCGGCCCGTACACGTTCCTGAAGCTCGCCCGCACCCCGGAAGCCACCGAACTCGAGCTCGACAAGGGCCTGGTCAACGCCGTGGCCGCCGTCTACGTCGAAGTGCTCGCCAAATTCAACGAACTCGGTGCCGCATGGGTCCAGCTTGATGAGCCGTACCTCGTGCTCGACAAGGAGCCGGGCGATGTTGAACTCTTCAAGACCCTGTACACCAAGATCCTGTCCGCCAAGGGCAACGTCAAGGTGCTGCTCAACACCTACTTCGGCCACATCGCCGACGTGTACGAGACCGTCAACCTGCTCGGCTTCGACGGCATCGGCTTGGACCTCAACGAAGGCCGCGAGGAGAACCTCGAAGCCGTCGCCAAGTACGGCGTGGCCTCCAACACCACCATCTTCGCCGGCGTGATCAACGGCCGCAACATCTGGCGCAACAACTACGCCACCTCCCTCGGCCTAGTCGACGCCCTGAAGCAGGTCACCGCCAACGTGGCCGTCTCCACCGCATCCTCCCTGCTGCACGTGCCGTTCAGCACCGAAGGCGAGACCGGCATCCCGGCCGAAGACCTCAAGCACTTCGCGTTCGCCGTCCAGAAGCTCGACGAGCTCAAGGAAGTCGCCGCCCTGGCCGACGCCACCGAGGACGAGAAGAAAGTCTCCGCCGCCCTCGCCGCCAACCAGGCTCTGTTCGACGGCACCCGCGTGGCCGCCGACCCGGCCGTCGCCGAGCGCATCGGCAAGCTGTCCGACGCCGACTACGTGCGTCAGCCTGCCCGCGAGGAGCGTCAGACCCTGCAGCGCGAGGCCCTCGGCCTGCCGCTGCTGCCGACCACCACCATCGGCTCCTTCCCTCAGACCAAGGAGATTCGCGCCGAGCGCGCCAAGCTGCGCAAGGGCGAGGTCACCAAGGAAGCCTACGACGAGTTCATCAAGGCCCAGATCGACGCCGTCATCAAGAAGCAGGAGGAGATTGGCCTCGACGTGCTGGTCCACGGCGAGTTCGAGCGTAACGACATGGTCGAATATTTCGGCCAGAACCTCAACGGCTTCCTGTTCACCAAGAACGCTTGGGTTCAGTCCTACGGCACCCGTTGCGTCAAGCCCCCGATCGTCTGGGGTGATGTGTCCCGCGCCAACCCGATCACCGTGGAATGGTCCGCGTACGCCCAGTCCAAGACCGACCATGTAATGAAGGGCATGCTCACCGGCCCGGTGACCATCCTCAACTGGTCCTGGCCGCGCGAGGACATCACCCACGAGGAGCAGACCAAGCAGCTCGCCCTCGCTATCCGCGACGAAGTGCTCGATCTCGAGGCCGCCGGCATCAAGGTCATCCAGATCGATGAGGCCGCCCTGCGTGAGAAGCTGCCGCTGCGCAAGTCCGACTGGCACGTCAAGTACCTCGACTGGGCCGTTCCGGCCTTCCGTCTGGTGCACTCCGCCGTCAAGCCAACCACCCAGATCCACACCCACATGTGCTACTCCGAGTTCAACGACATCATCCGCGACATCGACGCGATGGATGCCGACGTGATCTCCTTCGAAGCCTCCCGTGGCGATCTGGTGGTGCTCGACGCCATTCACGACGCGCACTTCGAGACCGAGGCCGGCCCGGGCGTCTACGACATCCACTCCCCGCGTATTCCTTCCGAGAAGGAGATCGAGGATCGTATCTACGAGATCCTTGACAAGATGGACGTCAGGAAGGTGTGGATCAACCCCGACTGCGGTCTGAAGACCCGTGGCAACGCCGAAACCTGGCCGAGCCTTGAACATCTGGTCGCCGCCGCCAAGGCCGTGCGCGCCAAGCTCGAGAAGTAGGACCTTATGAGGCCCCCGCTGGCGGGGACTGTCGCCACAGGCGACTGGAGGTGGTAATGACGCAATTCCAACCACCCCCAGTCCGGCATCCGCCGGACAGCCCCGCCAGCGGGGGCAACTTCATACGTGTAGTAAGGAACTCAATATGCATTCCCCGATGTTCACTCTCGAGGTATTCCCGCCCAAGCGCAACGCGCCGGTCGGCACCATCTACGACACCCTCGACGGGCTCGAGGGCCTGAACCCCGACTTCATTTCCGTGACCTACGGACATGGCACCCACTCCGACCGCACCGCCACCGCACGCATCGCCCATACGATCAGCAAGGAATACGGCATACCAGCAGTCGCCCACCTCACCGCCCTGTACTCCGACAAGGCCAAGATCGACGAAGCGCTTGACATGTTCGAAGAAGCCGGCGTGAGCGCCGTGCTCGCCCTGCGCGGCGATTACATCGACGGTGAGCAGGCGGTCGGCGAATTCAACCACGCCAGCGACCTCGTCTCCTACATCCGCTCCGTGAAGCCGGATCTCAAGGTGTTCGGCGCCTGCTACCCAGAAGGCCATTACCAGGCCGACACCATCGACCAGGATATCGAGAACCTCAAGATTAAGGTCGATGCCGGAGCCACCCATCTGATTTCCCAGTTGTTCTACGACAATGAGGACTTCTACCGTTTCCTCGACAAGGCGCGCGCCGCCGGCATCACCGTGCCGATCGAGGCGGGCATCATGCCGGTGCGTGGCGCCAAGTCCGTGCGTCGCATGGCCGAGCGCAACGCCTCGCGCATCCCGGACAAGCTCAACACCCTGCTGAACAAGTGGGAGGACGACATCCAGTCCCTGCGTACCGCCGGCATCCTCTACGCTTCCGAGCAGATCGCCGACCTCGTGGCCCACGGCGTGGACGGCGTCCACCTGTATTCGATGAACCACCCCGCCACCACGCGCCGTATCTGGCGCAATACGGAACCGTTGTTCCTCGGTACGCAAGGTTGACGCATATCGCGGCGCGGCGCATCTCCATGCGTCGCGCCGCACGTTAATCTGCTGGCGAAACCCAGAGTTCCCCCAGCGGCCGATGGGTATCATGAACGTGCAAGCCAACCAAAGCGATGGAAGGAAGTCCGTTATGTGCACTGGTGTCCGTTTCTCCGATGATGAGGGCAACACCTATTTCGGCCGTAATCTCGACTGGAGTTTTTCATATGGGGAGACCATCCTGGTCACTCCGCGCGGCTACCACTATGACACGGTGTTCGGTGCGGGCGGCAAGGCGAAGCCGAACGCGGTGATTGGCGTGGGCGTGGTCATGGCCGATAGGCCGATGTATTTCGACTGCGCCAATGAACATGGTCTGGCCATCGCCGGCTTGAATTTCCCCGGCTACGCCTCGTTCGTCCACGAACCGGTCGAAGGCACGGAAAACGTCGCCACGTTCGAATTTCCGCTGTGGGTGGCACGTAATTTCGACTCCGTCGACGAGGTCGAGGAGGCGCTCAGGAACGTGACGCTCGTCTCCCAGATCGTGCCGGGACAGCAGGAGTCTCTGCTGCACTGGTTCATCGGCGACGGCAAGCGCAGCATCGTCGTCGAGCAGATGGCCGATGGCATGCACGTGCATCATGATGACGTCGATGTGCTGACCAATCAGCCGACGTTCGACTTCCATATGGAAAATCTGCGCAACTACATGTGCGTCAGCAACGAGATGGCTGAACCGACTTCATGGGGCAAGGCCTCCTTGACCGCTTGGGGTGCGGGTGTGGGCATGCATGGCATCCCGGGCGACGTGAGCTCCCCGTCGCGCTTCGTTCGTGTGGCCTACACCAACGCGCATTACCCGCAGCAGAACGATGAAGCCGCCAATGTGTCGCGTCTGTTCCACACCCTCGGCTCCGTGCAGATGGTGGACGGCATGGCGAAGATGGGCAACGGCCAGTTCGAACGCACGCTGTTCACCAGCGGATATTCGTCCAAGACCAACACCTATTACATGAACACCTATGATGACCCCGCCATCCGTTCCTACGCCATGGCCGATTACGATATGGATTCCTCGGAGCTCATCAGCGTCGCTCGATGACTCCTTCCCGGCTCATGCCCCATTCGGAAGGGCATGAGCGTATATAGTGGAATCTTATGGAATCGTCGATGTTCAAACCCAGCTCCATGGACCTCATCAGGGCAGGTCTGCAAGACCTCGACAAGGCCCGCACCTTGTTCGACCAGCTCAAGGCGGACGACATTCCCGGTGAGCGATGCGCCGAACTGCTGAGCGTGCTGGCCCACGCCTGCGACCCCGATGTGGCATTGAGCAATTTCGTGGATATCGTCAACGCGATGCAATCCAGCCAGCGCGATCTGAAACACGTCATCCCCGGCAACAACGCCCTGAAGCGTCTGGTCACGGTGCTCGGCGTTTCCGACGCGATGGGCAAGTTCATGCGCTTCAAGCCGCAGCTTGTGGAGGCTGCAGCAGTCGACAACTGCAACAGCCATCTGTTCAATCACACGCAACGCCGTGCACGTCTGCTCAAGGCGGTCGGCGCGGACCCGGACGAACCGGCCATGCCCGTCGCCTCCAAGGATCTGGCCGAAGCGGCCACGGCCTTGCGTTCCAGCTACCGGAACCAACTGGCCGCCATCATCGCCCAGGATGCCGTGGCGGACGACCCGACCTCCATCCAACCGACCATCAGCCGCGAACTGTCTGACCTCGCGGACGCGGCGCTCGAAGGCGCGCTGGCCATCGCCCGTCACGAAATCGAGGGCAGCGAGCATGTGCGCTTCACCATCATCGGCATGGGCAAACTTGGCGCACAGGAACTGAACTACGTTTCCGACGTGGACCTCATCTACGTGGTCGAACCGGTCGACAAGGACGTGGACCATCAGACGCTGATTCGCGTGGGCACCAAGATGGGCACCATGCTGCAGCGCGTCTGCCAGTCCGCCATCATGGGCGTGGCCGAGCAGCCGCTGTGGCAGATCGACGGCGGCCTGCGCCCGGAAGGCAAGGACGGCGCGCTGGTGCGCGTGCTCTCCTCGCACAAGAACTATTACGAGCAGTGGGCCGAGAACTGGGAGTTCCAAGCGCTGCTCAAGGCCCGCCCGGTGGCCGGCGACCCCGACCTCGGCCAGGCCTATATGGACATGACCCGGCCGTTCGTGTGGAGCGCGTCCAAGCGCAAGAACTTCGTCTACGACTGCCAGAAAATGCGCAAGCGCGTGGAGGATTTGATTCCCGCACCCCTGAAGGACCGCGAGATTAAGCTCGGCCGCGGCGGCCTGCGCGATGTGGAATTCACCGTGCAGATGCTCCAGCTCGTACACGGCCGCACCGACGAATCGCTGCGCACCAGCAACACGCTCGACTCGCTGCAGCGCCTGTCCGAAGGCGGCTATGTCTCACGCAAACAGGCCGTGCGCATGTCCCAGGACTACCGCTTCGAGCGCGTGATGGAACATCGCCAGCAGATCTGGTCCCTGAAGCGCACGCACCTGTTCCCGGACCTCGGCCGGGCCTCGGTCGGAGGCCTCGAAAAGAAGCGCGACATCGACGTGGACGAGTTCAACCAGAATCAGGAGCTGCGCCGACTCGCCCGCGCATTCGGCCTGCACCCGGAAGAACTCGTCGACAAGTATGACGACACCCGCCGCGAAGTGCGCCACTTGCACCTCGACATCTACTATCGCCCGATGCTGCCGGTCAACGCCCAGATGGAGAACGACCAGATCGTCCTGAGCGTCGGGGCAGCACAGGAGCGATTCGAATCCATCGGCTTCGGCGACCCGGACGCCGCCATCCGCCACGTGCAGGCGCTCACCGCCGGCGTGGGGCGCGCGGCCAAAATCAACCGCATCATCCTGCCCGCCGTCTTGCAGTGGTTGGGCGAGGGCCAGAACCCGGACATGGGCCTGCTCAACTGGCGCAAACTGGAGGAGAACTTCGGCACCGAATCCGGCTACCTCGGCTTCCTGCGCGACTCCACCTCCGCCGCCCAGCGCCTGTGCCACATCCTGTCCAACTCGCGATTCCTGGGCGACGCGCTCAACAAGTCGGTCGAATCGATCAGTTGGCTTGGCGACGACGACAATCTGCAGGCCCGCACGCGCGGGGCCTTAGACGTGCAGACCGGTTCGGCGCTGGAACGCTTCGGCTCGAACATCAACGAGTTCGCCACCTCCATGCGCGCCATGCGCCGCCACGAAATCGAACGCATCGGCCTGTCCTGGATGAGCGGAGTAATCAGCGATTCCGACAGCCTCAAAGCCATGACCGACGTGTACGACGCGATCATCGACGCCTCCCTGACCTGGGCCGTGCGCCACCAGATCGCCGCGTTCGGCGTCGAAACCGCGCCGGCCGGCATCACCGTCATCGCCATGGGTCGTTACGGCGGGCGCGAAGTGAACTTCAGCTCCGATGCGGATGCCATCCTCATCTACCGTCCGGCAGACGACGCCGACGACGGCCAAGCCAACGCTTTCGCCAAAAAGGTCGTGGAAGACCTGCGCAACATTCTGCAAGGCCCGACGACGCTGGAGCCCAAGATCGAACTCGACCTGGACCTGCGCCCGGAAGGCAAGAACGGTCCGCTCGTGCGCTCCTACGCCTCCTGCGAGGAATACTACGAATCCTGGGCCTCGACCTGGGAGCGCCAGGCACTGCTGCGCGCCCGGTACGCAGCCGGCGACGCCGAGCTGGCGCGAGACTTCCTGATCAACATCGCCGACCCGCTGCGCTACCCGACCACGGAGCTGACCGAGGCCGAATTGCAGAACATCCGCAAGCTCAAGGCCCGTATGGAGGCCGAGCGTCTGCCGCGCGGCGTGCGTCGAGAACGTCATCTGAAGCTCGGCAAGGGCGGCTTGTCTGACGTGGAATGGACCGTGCAGCTCATGCAGCTCCAGCACGCCGGCGATATCAAGGATCTGCGCGTCAACGGCACGTTGGAGGCATTGGGCGTGCTGGAAGCCAAGAAGCTCATCAGCGCTATCGACGCGATTCAGCTGCGCAAGGCATGGACGTTGTGCACCGCGGCCCGCAACGGCAACTATCTGTGGAGCGGGCGCGCCAACCAGGCCGATATTCTGCCTGATGACATCTATTCGCTGGGCGGCATCGCCGTCTACCTCGGCTACGGCGCCCACCGCGGCCAGCATTTCGAGAATGACCTTTTGGCCGTGATGCGCAAGTGCCGTGACGTCTGCCAGAGGCTGTTCTACGGTCAGGTTGACGAAGATGCCCAGAGCGGCGGTACGCGTATGCATGTGCTGGCACCGCGATTGGAGCATAATCGACGCCTTGCACAGCGGTGAACGCCACAAGCTTCACATTCATTAGGTCGATTTGCCGTTCATTAGGTCGGTTACTTCTGTAGAGCGGTGTTGGAATGGCGCCATTCCAACACCGTATGAAGTGAAACACTGACCTAATGAACGGCAAATCGACCTAATGAATAGTTTTTTCTGCATGCTTCACCACGCAAATTCAGTAATTCATTGTTCCCAAGGGTGAACACTCCGTGAACGCGGCTGTCCGAAAAATGGCGTAAGTTAAATTAGGTCACACAAGAGTGGCCACCTGAAACTACGAGCGAAAAGGTGAGCCTTGTCTGAAGAAACACCCATGGTCGGCAAAAGCGTTGTGACGCTGGACGGCCTGTCAACAAACCAGATCCTCGATATTCTGCATAAGGCCGCATATATTGACGGCCATCGTAAGGAAGTGGCTCACGTTTGTGACGGACGCGTGCTCGCCACATTGTTCTATGAGCCCTCCACCCGCACCCGTTTGAGCTTCGAGACCGCAATGCTGCGTCTCGGCGGCAAGGTCATCGGCTTCGCCGGCGCGCAGCTGGCCTCTGTGACCAAGGGTGAGTCCATTGCCGATACCTTGAAGACCGTGTCCAACTATGTGGACGTGGTGGCCATCCGCCATCCGAAGGAAGGCGCCGCTTTGGTGGCCTCCCGCGCCGCCTCCGTGCCGGTGATCAACGCCGGCGACGGCGGTCATATGCACCCCACCCAGACGCTGGCCGACCTGGCCACGCTACAGTCGCGCTTTGGCCGCATCACCGACCTGACCGTGGGTCTGTGCGGCGACCTGACCTTCGGCCGTACCGTGCACTCCCTGATTGAGACCCTGTGCCGCTTCGGCAATGTTCGCTTCGTGCTCATCAGCCCGGACGAGCTCAAGACTCCGCAGTATGTGATCGACCGCATCAACGCCACACCGAGCTGCTCCTATGTGGAAGTACGCGATCTGGCCTCCGTGATCGGCGACCTCGACGTGCTGTACATGACCCGCGTGCAAAAGGAACGCTTCTTCAACGAAGACGACTACCTGCGTCTGCGTGACACCTACATTCTCGACGAAGAGAAGCTGCAGCTCGCCAAGCCGTCCATGGCCGTGCTTCACCCGCTGCCGCGCGTCAACGAAATCGCCGTGGACGTGGACGCTGATCCGCGCGCCGCATACTTCGAGCAGGTCAAGAACGGCATGCTCGTGCGCATGGCCCTCGAAAGCACCGTGGTGGGCGACGAACTGCCCGGATACGAGCCGCTCAACCCCAAGGAGGTTCAGGCCTGATGGAAGTCACCAGCATCCAGAACGGTATCATCATCGATCACGTGCCGGCCGGCACCTCGCTCAAGGTTCTCGACTATCTGAAGATCGACCCATCCAAAACCAAGCTGGCACTCATCATGAACGCCGACTCCAAGCGCTACGGTTCCAAGGACATCATCAAGATCGAAGATGACAAAGACATCGACCTCGACGTGCTCGGCTTCGTGGCCCGTCAGGCCACCGTGGATGTGGTGCGCGGCGGCAAGATCGTCGAAAAGAAACAGCCGAACCTGCCCGAACATATCGTGGGAGTGATCTCCTGTGTGAACCCGCGCTGCGTGACCACCACCGAGCCTGGCATCAAGCAGATGTTCCACCTCGTGCACTCCGAACGGCTCGAATACCGCTGCGACTACTGCGACGAGGAAGCCAAACTGTGAGCATAACCCTACGCAACATCAAGGTCTGGAACACCGGAGAAATCATCGACCTCGTGGTGCCCGGGACCGCTGCCGCCTACTTCGCCGACACCACTGCCGTGGCTGATGGCGCCGACATCGATGCCACAGGCCTGACCTTGGCTCCCGGATTCGAGGATCCACACGTCCACTTCCGAGATCCCGGCCAGACATACAAGGAATCGATGGTCTCCGGTTGCCGTGCGTCGGCGTCCGGCGGATACACGAACGTACTCATCATGCCGAACACGTTGCCGGCATTGGACGGCCAGACCGTTACCGATGCTTCCGCTCCCGGCGCGAAGGAAGTTCTGGACGCCGGCTTCGACAACGTCATCGACTTCCTGCAGCAGTACGATGCCGCGCATAATGTGAAGCTGCCGGTCCGTTACGACATGTGCGTGTGCGCGTCCAAGGATCGTGCCGGTCACGAGGCAAGCGATGTTGCCGATTGGCTGAAGTATGTGCCCGGCTTTGAGGACGACGCCAAGACACCAGCCATGCTGGCCCACCCTGTCACCGCAGTAAGCGATGACGGTTCCGCCGTGCCCCCGGAGATTCTGGATCAGGTGCTGGAGAACGTCAAGACTTCCGATCTGTATCTGATTGAACATTGCGAGCATCACGATACGGGTGCCGTCAACGAGGGGCCGGTTTCCCGCGAACTTGGCGTACCCGGCATTCCGGAAGACACCGAGCTGAAAATCGTGGCTCGTGACATCGAAGCGGCCCGCCGCACCGGTGTCCACGTGCACTTCCAGCATGTGAGCACCGCGATTTCGTTTGAAGCTATTCGTAAGGCCAAGGCTGAAGGACTGCCGATCACTTGCGAAACCGCGCCGCATTATCTGGCATTGAGCGATGAGGCGTTGCTCAAGTACGGCACGTTGGCCAAGATGAACCCGCCGCTGCGCTCTGAAGCGGATCGCAAGGCCACCGTCGCGGCCATCGCGGACGGCACGGTTGACCTGCTGGCCACCGATCATGCGCCGCATACGTTGGAAGAGAAGGAACTCGGATTTCTTGAAGCGCCCAATGGCATCATCGGCCTTGAATGCGCGTACGGCGTGTGCCACAAGGTGCTGGTGGACGGCGGCTTCATCTCTGATGAGCGTTTGATTGAGCTCATGTCCGTGGGGCCGGCCGAACTCATGGGTCATGCACCGACCGATGTGGCTGCGCTGGTCGAAGACTATGCGGAACCCGCGCCTACCGGTGAAGACCCGGATGGTGTGATTGCGGGGGAGCAGGTGGCCGACGCCGCCGAATCCGGGGCTTCGCAGCGTGAAGGCGTCAACCGGCTGCTTGATTTCAGTCATGTGGACGATGCCGATGCGGTCGACCTCGTGGTTCTTGACACCGCCTTGGAATGGACCGTGGATCCCGAGCAGTTCCACTCCAAGGCTCGTAACACCCCCTTCGGCGGCTGGCAGGTCACCGGACGTCCCCTCGCCACAATCATCGGCTCCAAGCTGATGTTCAGCCGTTTGTAGACAACACAAGGAGCAGCATGGATCGCCTAATCGAAGCTATCGACAACACCCAGAACCCCAGCGTCGTGGGCCTTGATCCCACCGAGGCGTTGGTGCCGCCGCAGGTCGTGGCGAGCTTTGCCGACGAGGTACGCGATTCCGTGGAATCTCCGGAAGAGCTCGAATCCGCTCAGCTGGCCGTCGCCTACTTCGAATACAACCGCACGATTATCGACGCCATCGCCGATATCGTGCCCGCCGTCAAACCACAGATCGCCATGTATGAGGCGCTTGGCCCGGCCGGCGTGGACATCTACACAATGACCTGCGAATATGCGACCCAGCAAGGCCTCTACGTACTCGGCGACATCAAGCGTGGCGACATCGGCTCCACCGCGGCCGCCTACGCCCATCACCTGAACGGCGTGGGCGGTTTCGACCCGTGGCATGAGGACGCGGTGACCGTCAACCCGTATCTCGGCACCGACGGCATCACCCCGTTCGTCGAGGCCGCCACCGAAGCGGACAAGGACATCTTCGTGCTCGTGCGCACCTCCAACCCGTCCTCCAGCGAACTGCAGATGCTTGATCTGGCCGACGGCACGAAAGTCTACGAACATGTGGCCGATCTGGTGGAAGGCTGGGGTGCCGAGACCATTGGCGACCACGGCTACTCCCGTGTGGGCGCGGTGGTCGGCGCCACACATCCGGAAGAAGGCAAGGCACTGCGCGCGCGCATGCCGCACACGTTCTTCCTCGTGCCGGGCTACGGCGCTCAAGGCGGTACTGCCGCGGATGTGGCCGGCATGTTCGATGAGCAGGGCAGCGGCGCCGTCGTCAACTCGTCGCGCGGCATCATCGGCGCGTGGAAGAAGAGCGGCAAATACTCCGAATCCATGACCGCCGACGAGGCGCTTGGCTTGGTGGCGGACAGTGCACGCCAGGCGGCACTCGACATGCGCGATAATCTGCGGGTTGCCGTATACCGGTAAGTAGACGAGTGTACTCCCGCCCCCGCTGGCGGGGGCTGTCGGCAAAGCCGACTGGGGGTGGCCAGTCGTGGTCATAGAAAACCACCCTCAGTCTCGCTTCTCAAGCCAGCTCCCACCAGCGGGAGCAATGCAGATGCTGAATAGGAACAACATGACAACTTTCACCCCCACTCATGATGTGGTTGCGGAGGCGACTGCGGCCGGATTCTTCCCGCCGCGTCACAACGTTGAAATCACACAGGTTGCGGAACTGACCGACCGCGTGATGCGATTGACGTTCCGCGACCCGTTCATCGTCTCCCACGCCAAGCCCGCCCAGTTCGTCAACCTGTTCACGCACGACGACTTCATGCTCATGCCGCGTCCGTTCGGTGTCAGCGAGGTCAACGGTGATGAGGTTAGCGTGATCTTCGCCGTAGTGGGTCACGGCACCGAACAGCTGGCACAGCTGCAGGCCGGCGACACCGTGGACGTGCTCGGCCCGCTCGGCCGCGGCTTCAACCTCAAGGAAGACGCCAACTACATCCTCGTCGGCGGCGGTCTTGGTGTACCACCACTGATCTACGCCGCGCAGAGGCTCTCCGAGCACGACGCCTCCTTCGCCACCGCCGTCTTCGGCTATCGCAATGACCACTTCGCCGAGGAATACGTTTCCCGGTACGCGGACTGGTCGTGGAGCATCGATGACGCCGAAGGCAACGTAGTCGACCTGCTCAACAAGCTCGAACAGGACGACGATTTGAAAGCCTACGATCGCAAACCGATCATCCTGTCCTGTGGACCGCTGCCGATGATGAAAGCCGTGGCCGCATGGGCCGCCGAACGCGACATCCCCGCGCAGCTGAGCATGGAACAGCGCATGGGCTGCGGCTACGGCACCTGCGTGCTGTGCACCATCGACACCGTGGACGGCCGACTCAAAGTCTGCTCCGACGGCCCGGTATTCACCCGCGAACAGCTCGGATGGGGGGAGTGACGATGAGCGCAAACAACCAGTCCGCGCAGGGCAACGACAACCACATCAACCTGTACGAACCCCACGTGTGGAAGCACCACACTAAGGTGGCCGGTCTGGAATGGAAGAACCCGGTCGGCACCGCCTCCGGCACATTCCAGTACGCCGCCGTCCGCTGGTTCTACGATGTCAGCCAGCTCGGCGCCGTATGCACCAAGGGTGCATCGCCCGTGCCGTGGGAAGGCAACCCCTCGCCGCGCGCCGCTGAATCGCCGGCCGCGAACATCAACGCCGTGGGCCTGCAGAATCCCGGCGTCGACCACTATTTGGCCGAAGACCTGCCCAAGCTCAAGGCCGCGGGCGCATTCGTCATCTCCAACGTCGCCGGACATTGTGACGACGACTATGCCGAGGTGGTGGAAAAGCTCGCCGACTCCGACGCGGACATGCTGGAAATCAACGTCAGCTGCCCGAACGTCTCCGCCGGTGGCATGAGCGTAGGCGCCGACCCGGTGGCCCTCGCCAATCTGATGGACCGTCTGCGCCCATTGACCGACAAGCCGATGATCGTCAAACTTACGCCGAACGTCACCGACATCACCGTGCCGGCCCGTGCGGCCGTGGAACATGGCGCCGACGCCCTGAGCATGATCAACACGCTCAAAGGCATGCGTATCAACATTCGTAACGGCGAGCCGATCATCGCCAACGTCACCGGCGGCGTATCCGGTCCGGCCGTATTGCCGATCGGCCTGGCCGCCGTATACCACACACGCACCGTGCTGCCGGACATTCCGATCATCGGACTCGGCGGCATCGACAGCGGCGAAAAGGCGCTCGAATACCTGTACGCCGGCGCGAACGCCGTCGAAGTGGGCGCGGCCGCGCTCTTCGACCCGGTAGCCCCACTGCGCGTCGCCCGCGAACTGGACGACCTGCTGGACAGCCGTCCCGAACTCGCTGCTAAACTGGCCGCAGGACAGACTTGGAGGTAAATCATGGCAGAAACACTCGCACATCGTTTCACGGAATTCCTGCTGGAATCCAATGCGTTGAAGTTCGGCGACTTCACACTGAAGTCCGGCCGTAAGAGCCCGTACTTCATCAACGCCGGCGCGTTCGACGACGGCAAGAAGATCGCCACGCTCGGCGCGTTCTACGCCGAGAAGATCAGCCAGGCCATCGTGCACAGCACGATTCCCCGCAACATCGACACCGTGTTCGGCCCCGCCTACAAGGGCATTCCGCTGGCTGTATCCACTGCGATCGCACTGACCGCCGGCCACAACATGACCGTCGGCTACACGTTCGACCGCAAGGAGAAGAAGGACCACGGCGACGGCGGCTGGATGGTCGGCACCCCGCTGACCGACGGCATGAAGGTACTGCTCGTGGACGACGTGATGACCGCCGGCACCGCCGTGCGCGAAGTCATCCCCAAGCTCAAGGCCGAGGCGAACGTGGAAGTCGTGGGTCTGGTACTTTCCGTGGATCGCATGGAGAAGACCAAGGACTCCGACTTGTCCGCCGTCAAGGCCGTGGAAGCCGAGTTCGGTTTCCCGGTGCTTGCCATCGCCAACGTACGTGAGATCTTCGACGCCGCTGCCAAGATGAAGAACGCCGACAGCACCCCGCTGCTCAGCCACGACATCCAGCAGCGCGCCGCCGCCTACCTCGAAGAATACGGCGCCTGATCGTCTTCAATCTAAAACCAAAAGCGGGCTTGTGATCCCGCTTTTTTTATTACGATTCATGAACAGCAGCACCATATTAAGGCAAAAGCTTTGGCAAGGAGCATGCTATGAACTGGTTAGTTGGTATAGGGCTGTTTGCGCTCGTGGGGATATGCAGTTACTTCGGTATCGAGCATCATCTGGACAGCAAAGCGAACAAGTTGTCGCAAGGTAATGAAGAAGACCGCCGAGATGCTGCCGAATTACGTGATATCGCCGCCAAAATCGATCACGGCAAGTATTACCCGATGCTGTAACAGGCAATCTGGGCCTAAATTGATGATATCTCCGTTTCGAGGGGCTGATGTCGTGGTTTCCAGAGATCTACTTCCGTTTCGAGGGGCTGATGCCCAAGTAGAAGCAGCATGAAAATGGCGGAATGACGTTGGTGTGATGCCGCTCATACTCGGGATATGACGGATGAACAGCCCCTTGAAACGGAGATAGATGTCTCTAGAAGGCCAAATCAGCCCCTTGAAAGCGAGATAGGGTTCTAAACTCTGGGACCGACTCGCCTGTGATGAAAACCCGCGCGGCGTAGAATTACCGTAGGTTCGTTGCATTCGAACAAGGAAGGCCGCTATGGGGAACATCACCGACGATATTCGGCAACATTTCGACACTTTCGCCGAACTGCCGTTCACCGAGGCGGATAGCCTCGCTTTGTCCCAGTTGGCCTATGCGCGCATGCCGGATAACGTGCCGCGCTATCACGAGAATGCAGAGACCGCCGACGGCGTGATTGCCACGGTTCCGATTCACGATTTGCTGCGTGCCGAATGCTATGACGACATGTTCGGCAAGGTGTGGTCGCCTTCGATGAACGTCGATCTGTTACGTGCGATGAGCGAGAGCCCACGTTGGAGGAACCTACGCGTAGGCGCATACGTGGACGAATTCGATGCCGAAACCACCAAGCAGTTCTCGGCCTGCGTGTTCGAACTGGGTAACGGCACGCTCTATGTGGCTTTTCGCGGTACCGACAGCTCGATCGTCGGGTGGAAAGAGGACTTCATGATGGCGTTCCGCCGCCCGGTCGCCTCGCAGGAGGCCGCCGCGTGTTATCTGACCGAGCTGGCTGGCCATTGGGCCGGGCCGATTATGGTCGGCGGCCATTCCAAAGGCGGCAATCTGGCGGTGTATGCGGCAGCCAATGTGCCTAGCGAGATTCAGGAACGTATCGCGGTCGTATATTCGCACGATGGACCTGGATTCGATGAGGCGTTCTTCGATGAAGACGGGTACGTACGCATTGCATCGAAGATCCATAAATCGGTACCGGGCTCGTCGATTATCGGCATGCTGTTTGAGACTCGTGAGCATGTGGAAGACGGCTATACGGTGGTCAGCAGCGATGGAGCCAGCATCATGCAGCATTTCGCATTGCACTGGCAAGTCGATCATGGCCAATTCGTACAGGCTGATGGACTGACAAGTAGCGCGCAATACCTGGCACGCACGATCAACGGATGGATGGCAAAATACGACGACGAGCATCGCCGCAAGTTCATCGAAAACCTGTTCGCGATCTTCGAGGCCGGCGGATACGCCACATTCGGCGACCTCACTTCGCATTTGACACAGTCATTGCCGGTTATGCTCGCCGCGGCCCGCAACATTGATGCCGAAGATCGCGACGTGATGATCGAAGTGCTCAAAGGCTTCGCCGCGACAGCCGCCACGTCGGTAATCTCGGCCAAGTAGTCGGAGGCCATCAAACTGGTTTTGCCAGTCAGTCTCAATAGCGCAAGAGCCGGCCCCTGAGATACTCAGGGCGTCCGGCTCTTACTTCCATTTCCCCAGCGGGGTTGGCTTAATCGCAGTGTATATCACTGCTGACCATGCCTGTTTTACTTACTCCTAATCAATGAGTTTGTAGCCGTGATCGGCGACTACGGACTTGAGCTTGGTGAGGTAGGTTTCGGCGGCCTTGGAGAGCTTGGAGCGCTCGTTGGTGATCCAGCCGACCAGCATCGTCTCATCGGTGTCGAGCGGCACGGTGACGATCTTCTCGTTGTTGAGGTCGCCGTTGTCGATGCCGGTGCACACTGTGTAGCCGTTGAGGCCGATGATGAAGTTCAGGATTGTGGCGCGGTCGGTCACGTTGATTTGCTTGGGGGAGTACTCCGGCCAGACCGCTTCCTCATAGAAGTAGAATGAGCCTTCCTCGCCCTGCTCGTACTGGATGAACGGGTATGGCTTGAGGTCCTCCATGGTGATGACCTTCTTGGAGGCCAGTGGGTTGTTGCGCGAGATGAACACGTGCAGCGGCGCACGGAAGAGCGGATGGAATTCGAGGTGCTTCTCGCGCAGGAGCTTGCCGATCACATCCTTGTTGAAATCGGACAGGTAGATGATGCCGATTTCGGACTGCATGTTGGCGACCTGGTTGATGATGTCGCGCGTACGGGTCTCGCGGATGGTGAACTCGTATTCGTCGGACTTGATGGAGTTGATCATCTCCACGAACGCTTCGACGGCGAACATGTAGTGCTGGGTGGAGACCTGGCACAGCTGCTTGCGCGGCTTGGCGTGCTTGTAACGCTCTTCGAGCAGATCGGCCTGATCAAGCACCTGACGGGCGTAGGTCAGGAATTCCGCGCCGTCCACGGTCAGGGCGATGCCCTGCGAGGAGCGGGTGAAAATCTCGATGCCCAGCTCGTTCTCCAGTTCCTTGACCGACGAGCTCAGGGCCGGCTGGGAGACGTACAGAGCGTGGGATGCCTCGTTCATCGAGCCGCATTCGACGATTTTGACGATGTATTTCAGCTGCAGCAGTGTCATAAGGTCTATTTATAGCCTGAGGGATAGTCGGGAGAAGGGTTTATAGCCGTACTCCGAGCTGGGCGAGGGATTCGCGTGCCTGCAGCGCGTTTTCGAAGAGAAGTCCGTGGATGCCGACTTCGTTGGCTCCGACGATGTTCTTGGCGGTGTCATCGAAGAACACGCAGTTGCCGGCGGTCAAGCCAAAGTGGTTCAAAGCCAGCTCGTAGATGTCGGCGTTGGGCTTGTGCATTTTCTCCACGCCGGAGACCACCGTGCCCTGCAGCAGTTCCTCGAGACGCGGGAATTTTTCGAATGCCAGATGGAACGTCTCGTGAGACCAGTTGGTCAGCCCCCACACGCCGTAGCCATGGGCCTTGAGATCTTCGAGCAACTCGACCATGCCCGGCAGCGTGCGGGGTAGCGCGTCATCATAGTGCGCGATGTAATATTCAAAGATCGCGGCAAGCTCATCGCCTTGTTCACGACGGACGTCGGGCAGGATATCGGCCAGATCCTCGCCGGCATCCATGCGATCCTCGTAATGGAAAAAGCCACATGGATCATCGTTGGCACAAATACGGTTCACCACGTCGTCGGGAAACTTACCTTCGAGGCATGCGCGGGTATTCCAGTCCAGCAGCACGCCGCAGAAGTCGAAAATCACATCGGTGATGGGGGAGTTGGCCATGATGCTCCTTGGTTTGTGGGCTATCTTCAGTGGTTCTTGTAATTAGTGTACGGGTTGATTGCCCGAATTGGGGTAATTCTTGGCTCAACCTTTGCCAGGCTTTTCTCTCCCTCCGTCTCGGCTTCGCCGATCCACCTCCCTCATCAGAGGGAGGTCATATTATTCGGCGAGGCCAAGAACTACGCAATTACGTCGGCGATGGCTTCGGGAATCGCGCGAATCACGTCACTGGCTACAATCGGGTGTCCGAGCGTCATGAAGCGCTGATGATGTTCCTGGCCCACCAGTTCCGGTTCCTGCCAGCCCTGCTGCTCGGATTCCGAAGCGATTGCGGCGGCCATGCCATGCAGATAGGCCGCGGAGGCGACGGTCTCCGCTGTGGTAATCAACGCATCCTGCTGGGCGAGCAAGGCACCGGTAAGACCTGCCAGCACATCACCGGCACCAGCGGCGGCCAGCCATGCCGGCGCGCTGCCAGAAACATAGACATGATCCTCGTCCACCACAATGGTCACCGCGCCCTTCAGCAGCACGGTCGCACCGGTCAGCTCATGCGCACGCAGAGCACAAGCCAACAGATGAATCTGCACATCGTCAACGGTGTAAGGTTCACGCGGCTCAGCATGTTCGGCCGCATCCTGCCGCACTTCCAGCCGATTCAGCAACTTGGCCATCTCGCCGGCGTGAGGCGTAATCACTACCTGCCCTGGCACACGTTCGGGCAACAAGTCAAGTGCGCCGGCATCCACCACGATTGGTGGCATGTCATATGCATTGCCGGCATCGTCTTCAGCAGACGCATCATAATGCTTGAGCAAGGCCGCTATGGTTTCGCGTTGCATATCCGTGCCGGCACCATCGGCATCGGCATCCGGTACACCGGAGCCGACGACCCAGGACTGTACATGTCCCTTGCCGATCACGGCTTCCGGCAGCGCGGCAAGCACCATATTCTGGGCACGTTCCGGTCCGAGATAGCGGACCATGCCGCTATTCGCGCGTGCGGCCGCACGGGACGTCAGCACCGCGGCACCCGGATAGGACTGCGAACCAGTGACCAATCCGACCACGCCGCGTGAATACTTGCCATCCTCAAAACGAGGAAGACGAATCGAGTCGGCGGCAAAGGTGTTGTTCACGACTTCGACCGCAGGTTCACGCTCGTCAATATCGAATCCAAAATCGACCAACTCGATTCGACCACACGAGAACGTTGCGGGAGGCAGCACGGCGCACGGTTTCATCGCACCAAACGTCGCCGTGACCGTAGCCGGAATGTACGGGCCGGGCAACGAACCGTCGTTGACCCCGATGCCGGACGGCGTATCCACCGCGAGCACCAGCGGAAAGTCACCGGACGATTCGCGGTTGGGAAGAGCCGGCTCATCAGGGACCTCACCGTCAAGACCTAAGGCGGAAGCCAACGCTGCGGGGATTCCACGCAATGCGCCTTCGATGCCGATGCCGGTCATCGCATCGATAATGAGATGCGACTGCTGAGCCACAGACACCGCGGTTTGCAGGCGTTCACCCGCCTCACCAGCGGAGAAGCCGGACGAGCAGCCGGGAATTTCGGCGGCCGGGTCAAGTACCAAGACTTTGCCGCCAGCGCGAACGAATGCGGCGAATCCGGCCTCATGCAACGACTTGCCCACGGCTATTGCAGTAACCTTGGCACCCTCCTGCGCCAGAGCGGCGGCGGCGAACAGCCCATCGCCGCCATTGTCGCCGGCCCCGGCAAGCAGCACGATGGAAGTATCCTCGAGCGCCAGATCCTCGTCATCCAGCATGCCGGCAGCAATATGGGCTGTGGCCTGTGCGGCCATGCGCATCAGCGGCACGCCCTTATCCAGCAGCGGACGTTCCATATCCCGCACCGTGCCGGAGTCATAGGCACTATGCAATAACAGTTCACGGCGATCGACGTCATCGGCGTATTCCATGGCAGACCCCTTTGCGGTGCTTACGAACGAACACCATTGATTTTAGCCCGTTTGCCGAGTCACGCCGATAGCAAACATGAACATTCATGCTGTCGTCCACCTTCTTCATGGCTTCCGTTACTATGGTCTGTTGGTTTAACAGGACTCTATACGGAAAGCAGCAGGTGAAGCATGGCGATCGAGGCACAGGGTCTGGAGATTCAGATCGGCGCGCGCACCCTGCTCCATCCCACCAATTTCCATGTGGCCAAGGGAGACAAGATTGGTCTGGTGGGCCGCAACGGTGCCGGCAAGACCACGCTGACCCGTGTGATCACCGGCGACATGCTGCCGACCGCCGGCAAAGTACGTGTTTCCGGCAAGCTTGGCTACCTGCCTCAGGACACGCACGCTTCCGATCCCACGCAGACTGCGCTCGACCGCATGATGAGCGCGCGTGACATCGCCACCATCATCAACCGTATCCGCAAGGCCGAGAAGGAAATGACCGACCCGGATCCGGACGTGATGACCAAGGCCATGAACCGTTACGACAAGGCCATGCAGGACTTCGACAAGGCTGGCGGCTATGCGGCACAGTCCGAGGCGATTTCCATGGCGACTTCGCTTGGCTTACCGCAGGAGGTCATGGAACAGCAGCTTGGCACCCTGTCCGGCGGTCAGCGCCGTCGTATCGAACTGGCGCGAATCCTGTTCTCCGACGCTGATACGTTGATTCTCGACGAGCCCACCAACCATTTGGACGCGGACTCCATCGAATGGCTGCGCGGCTACCTGAAGAAGTACGAGGGCGGCTTCCTGGTCATCTCCCACTCCACGGAATTGCTGGATGAAGTGGTGAACAAGGTGTGGCATCTGGATGCGCAACTCGGCCAGATCGACATGTATTCATTGAGCTGGAAGGCCTATCTGCACCAGCGCGTGGTTGATGAGGAGCGTCGCCGCCGTGAGCGTGAAGTGGCGGAGAAGAAGGCCGAACGCTTGATGAAGCAAGGCATTCGTCTGCATGCCAAGGCCACCAAGGCGGTGGCCGCGCAGAACATGATGCGCCGCGCCGAGAAACTGCTGGAGAACACCTCGGAGGCGCAGAAGGCCGAGAAGGTGGCGGATATTCGCTTCCCCGAGCCAGCACCGTGCGGTCGTACGCCGATTATGGCCAAGGATATTTCCAAGGCGTATGGTTCCAATATCGTGTTCGCCGGCGTGAATCTGGCTATTGACAAGGGCTCACGTGTGGTGATTCTCGGCTACAACGGCGCCGGTAAGACCACTACGCTGCGTCTACTGGCCCACATCGAGGAACCGGACACCGGTTCTGTGGAATACGGTCACGGCTGCAAAATCGGCTACTTTGCGCAGGAGCACGATACGTTGGATCTGAACGCCACTGTATTAGAGAACCTGCAACACGTGGCTCCCGAGCTCGACAACACACAGGCCCGTTCTATTCTCGGCTCGTTCCTGTTCTCCGGCGATGACGCGATGAAGCCGGCTCATGTGCTATCCGGCGGTGAGAAGACCCGTCTGGCCTTGGCCACGCTGGTCACCTCGCGCGCCAATGTGCTGCTACTCGACGAGCCCACCAACAACCTTGATCCGGCCTCCCGTGAGGAGATCTTGAAGGCCATCGCCAAGTACGAGGGAGCAATCGTGCTCGTCACCCACGATGAGGGTGCCGTCGAGGCTTTGAACCCCGAGCGCGTGCTGCTCATGCCTGACGGCGACGAAGACCTCTGGAATGATAGTTATTTGGATCTGGTTGCCGAAGAATAGTCCCATCTTGGCTCCCTCGCTGAGGGGAGTGACCTAACGAGAAGCAAAGGAGTCACCTGCCATGGCCACCACAACAGGCAAGAACATCGCCATCGTCACCGGTAGTGCCTTGGGCCTCGGCTACGAACTAGCCAGCCAGCTCATCGACAAAGGCTGGCTCGTAGCCGGCATCGATTTCAACGCCGAACGCCAGGCCGAGCTCACCGCACAATGGCCCGCTGATTCCTACCGTGCCTACATCGGCGACATCACGGATGAAGCGTTCGTCAAGGAATCCGTGGCGGATATCGCCTCACTTGGCCACATCGACCTGCTTATCAACAACGCCGGTCAGCCCTCGTTCAAAGTACCCACCGCTTACGAAGCCGCCGACGTCGACAAATGCCTCAAGGGTCTTAAAGGCATGATCCTGTGGACCGTGGAAACCCTCAAGGTCTGCGGCGAACGCGACGTGAAAATCGCCCAGATCATGAGTACTGCCGCCACGCGTGGCAATGCGAACGAGAGCGTGTATTGCGCCACCAAGTGGGGCGAGAAGGGCTACACCAAGAGTCTGCAGGCCGCATACAAGGGCACCAGCGTCAAAGTGGTCGCCATCTATCCAGGTGGCATCGACACCGCCTTCTACCGCGACAGCCACGATTACGTTTCCGAAGACAAGCAGCACACCTTCATGCAGCCCGGTCCACTGGCTGAAGTCATCCTCTTCAACCTGATCAACGAGGCCAACCTCACCGTCACCGACATCGAAATCAATCGCAACAGCTGACTGTCAAAATAATCAGCCAAGAGCCACCGGAACCTCGCATAGGCGCCCGGTGGCTCTTCTGCTATTTACTGCAAGTGATGCAGGGCTCGGATGATGGCGCAGCGATCCTCGGCGGTTCCCTCATTAGCGCACATGGTGGCGTACCAGCGTGGGTTGCGCAGGGTTTCGGTGCCGGTGGCCTCGTCCGTGGAGACGAGCGTATGCAAGTCATTGGCGTACTGGAAGTGCAGGTGGCTGAGCAGACCGCCGCACATCAAGGCCGAACCAATGGTGACCCGCTGCTTCTGTCCGCCGGACAGGTGAAAAATGCTGCGATTCAGCAAGTGCTTGATACCGAAGCGCTCGGTCACAGCCGTGATACGGCGATTAATCTCTTCAGCTGGAAGTCCCATGTTTTCGGCAGGGAAGGCAAGTTCATCGGTGACGTTCGCGTTGAAGTACTGGGTTTTCGGGTTTTGGAATACGCTGCCGAACAGCGGGGGAGCCGGTCGATTGGCACGGTCTCCACGTCCATTCCACACGTGGTCTGGCGGCCGGCAAACACGCCATGGAAAAACGAGGGGATAAGTCCGTTGACCACGCGCGTATAGCTAGCTGGTCTTGCCGCAACCGCTCGCCCCGCACAGCACAATGCACTCGCCTTCAGGAATGGTCAACGTGACGTCGCGCAATGCCGGTTCCGTGGCATGGTCGTAGGTAAAGGAGATATCGCGAGAAGCGATGGTTCCCGCGAAAGCCGTTGCATTCGACTGAGGCTGCTTATCTCCCATCACATCCCCACGCAATATCCAGAGCGAGCGGCACGGTGATCACAATCATGACCAGCCAATCAATCACGGTCATGCGAATTTTCGTGTGCGAAGTGTGCTCGCCCTCACGTCCGAGCCCTTTGGTCAGCGCCGCCACCGAACCGGCCTTGATGAAGTGCTTCTTCATCATGCGCTGACCGAACCAGCCGCCGAGAATCGCGCATACCAGAATCGCGATCATGGAGATGAAGAACGTGCCGGTGTTGATGTTGTCGAACACGCCATCGATGTATGCCGCGTCCTTGCCACGCGCCTGAAGGCTCGCCGCGTAGGCGTCCTTCATGAACCACAGGGGCAGAATCGGGCCGGTCAGGCCGTAGGAGAACACCACATAGCTGACGAGCAGCAGCGCCTTGCTCTTGTATTTGCCGGCGCTGGCGATGAGATCGGCGGTCACCGGGAATATGATGCTGGCGATAAACGAAAGCACGAAATGTCCGGAAATGAAAAGGAACAGGCCGATGATCACGCCCATGACGGTGATGCCGCCGAACTTGCCGAGTCGCGCGGCCAGCAGCATGTACACGCAGCCGGAGATGAGGGCTGCAATGGCAGGCAGGAAGATGGAGCCGAAGCCGCCGGTAAACAGGGTGCTTACCAGCGTGGCGATGCACACCATCACGAAGTACAGGGCCGCGAATATGCCGATGGTGATGAGGTCGGAGACCTCCAGTTTGCCGGATTTGGCGGGTTTGCTGGGCTGGTCGGAGGTTTCGGCGGGCGTGTTCGGTGCGGTTACGATGTTTTCCGTTTTATATGATTGACAGATTTTCCTCTCGCCAATCTAACGATGATTCCACGCAAAGGCAATACCTTTTCACGAAGTTATTAGTGACTTCAATCATTCGTGTCCATAATGCACGCGGAATAACAAAATCGTCCGGCATCTTCACGACACCGGACGATTCAAGAAACTAACGGTCTGAGCCCTCAGAGCCCATACACCTCGTGGGCGAACTTCTCGAACACGGGGATCGAACGCTTGACCTTCTCGGTGTCGATGCAGTAGGCCATGCGGAAGTAGCCGGGCACGCCGAAGCTGTCGGACGGCACGAGGATCAAGTCGTATCCTTTGGCTTTCATGCAGAACGCCATGGCGTCGTCCTCGAGCGCCTTGGGGAAGATGTAGAACGTACCGCTGGGACGCACCACGTCGAAGCCGATGCCGGTCAGCGCATCGTAGAGCAGGTTCATGTTCGTCTCGTAGACGTTGAGGTCGGCGGTCTGGTCAATGACCTTGGCCACGCCCAGCTGAATCGAGCTCGGCGGGCAGTTGTGGCCGGTGCCGCGCGAGATCTGGCCCATCATCGGCACCAGCAGATCGGCGTCGGTCGCGTCCGGGTTAACGGCCACGTAGCCGATGCGCTCGCCCGGCAGGCTCAGTGACTTCGACCAGGAGTAGCAGGTTAGCGTGTTCGCGTAGAAGCTGGCCGGATAGGGCTGGGTACCGCCGTCGAACAGAATCTCACGGTACGGTTCGTCGCTGATCAGGAAGATGTCGTGGCCGTATTCGGTCTGCTTGGCGGTCAGGATCGCGGCCAGGCGCTTGAGCGTGTCCGCCGAATACACCGCGCCGGACGGGTTGTTCGGGGTGTTGATGAGCACAGCCTGCACGTTCGGGTTGAGCGCGGCCTCGAACGCCTCGAAGTTGATTTGGAAGTTCTCGGTGTCGGCCGGCACGATGGTCAGCTTGGCGCCGGTGCCCTTGACATACGGCTGGTATTCGGGGAAGTAGGGGGCGAAGGTGATGATCTCGTCGCCTGGCTTGGTCACCGCGCGCATCGCGTGGGACAGCGCGCCCGCCGCGCCCGTGGTCGGGAAGATGTGGTTGCCGGTGTATGCCATGCCGAAACGTTCGTTGAGGTTCTCAGCGACCGTCTCTTTGAAGGACGGGATGCCGAGCGAGGGAGAGTAGCCGTGGATGGCCACCGGGTCGCCGTTCTCATAGAGGTCAATCATGGCGTCGGCGAAGGATTTCGGGGCCGGCACGGAGGGATTGCCAAGGCTGTAATCGAACACATTCTGGTAGCCGATTTCGGCACCGCGGCTCGTGGCATACTCGCTCAGCTCGCGAATCACGGACTTGCCGCCAAGCATGGCCTTGTATTCCTCATTGATCATGGCATTCTCCTCGTATATACGTACTGATGCTTATCCCACTACTACCACCATGTTCCGTTTTGTGCCATCTGCCGCGCCGGACACACCCATCGAACATGTGTTCGAATTTGGTCGTGTGTTCGGGTATTCTTGGGGCAGGCTTTGATGCGTGCGGTGTGATGCACGTGGAAAACAGAGACGGAAGGCGGGGATTGTGGCGGCAGCGCAGACTGGCACAAAGCGCGCGACTGGCGGAGCGGGCGCGAAAACCGGCAAGGGCAAGAACGGCGAGGTCATCGTGGAAAAGGTGATGACCAGCGACTCATTCCTGAGCCGCGAAATCAAAAAAGCGCCGCTCGTCGAGCATGACGGTTCGCTGGTAGCGGACATCTCGCACATCCCAAACGACCTCAAGATCACCATTCAGGGCGCACGAGAGCACAACCTGAAGAACGTGGATCTTGCGATTCCGCGCAACCGCATGGTCGTGTTCACCGGCCTGTCCGGTTCCGGCAAATCATCGCTTGCGTTCGACACCTTGTTCGCCGAAGGCCAGCGCCGGTACGTCGAATCCCTGTCCGCCTACGCCCGCCAGTTCCTAGGCCAGATGGACAAGCCCGACGTCGACTTCATCGAAGGCCTGAGCCCAGCCGTCTCCATCGATCAGAAGACCACCAACCGCAACCCGCGTTCGACCGTCGGCACCATCACCGAAATCTACGATTACCTACGACTGCTCTTCGCCCGCACCGGTATTCCGCACTGCCCCGAATGCGGCGAGCCGGTCGCATCCCAGACCCCGCAGCAAATCGTCGACACCCTGCTTGATTACCCGGAACGCACGCGATTCCAGATTCTCGCTCCTGTGGTCAAGGGCCGTAAAGGCGAGTTCGTGGATATGCTTGAACTGCTGCGCTCCGACGGTTATGCCCGCGCGCTCATCGACGGCGAAATGAAGCAGCTGTCCGACGACATCAAACTCACCAAGCAGAAGAAGCACACCATCGAAGTGGTGGTCGACCGACTTGTGGTCAAGGACGGCATCCGCCAGCGCCTGACCGACTCGGTGGAAACCGCGCTGAAGCTCGCCAACGGCAGCATCGTCATCGACTTCGTGGACGAGGAGGAAGGCAGCCCCGCGCGCCGCCGCCCGTTCTCCGAACACCGCAGCTGTCCGAATGGTCATGTGCTCGAACTCGATGAGGTCGAACCGCGCACGTTCTCCTTCAACGCCCCCTACGGCGCCTGCCCGGCCTGCACCGGTCTCGGCTTCAAACTCGAAATCGACCCGGAGCTCGTGATCTCCGACCCGGATAAATCCCTGGCCGACGGTGTCATTGAGCCGTGGAGCGGCACCAAGATGACCTCCCAGTACTACGGCCACATCCTTGAAGGTCTGGCCAAGGAAATGGGCTTCTCCATGAAGACCCCGTGGAAGGATCTGCCGGCCGAGGTCAAGCACGACATCCTCTACGGCCATGACTTCAAAGTCAACGTCTCCTACCGCAACCGTTGGGGTCGCCTGCGCGAATACTCCACCGGCTTTGAGGGCGTGGTGCGCACGCTGATGCGCCGCCACGACGAAACCGACTCGCAGTCCATGCGTGAATACTACGAGTCCTACATGCGCGAGGTACCTTGCCAGGTCTGCCAAGGCCGCCGCCTGAAGCCCGAAGTGCTCGCGGTCACCGTGGATGGCAAATCCATCTTCGACGTGTGCGATATGCCCGTCGTGCGCGAACTCGCCTGGGTCAACGGGCTCAAGCTCGAAGGCTCGGCACAGATGATTGCTGGCGAGGTCCTGAAAGAGATCAAGGCGCGCCTCGGCTTCCTCAATGACGTCGGACTCGACTATCTGACCCTTTCACGCGCGGCAGCCACCCTGTCCGGCGGTGAAGCGCAGCGCATCCGACTCGCCACGCAGATCGGCTCCGGTCTGGTCGGCGTCATGTACGTGCTCGACGAGCCTTCCATCGGCCTACACCAGCGCGACAACGAACGACTCATCGAAACCCTGCACCAGCTGCGCGACCTTGGCAATACGCTGATCGTGGTCGAACACGATGAGGACACCATCCGTCAGGCCGACTGGCTGGTCGACATCGGCCCCGGAGCCGGCGAACACGGCGGCGAAGTCATCTACTCCGGCCCAGCCAAGCATCTCATCGAGGCGAAGCGTTCCATCACCGGCGACTACATCGCCCACCGTCGCGAAATCGCCGTGCCCGCCAAGCGCCGCAAGGTGCGCAAGACCCAGATGCTCAAGGTCGTAGGCGCACGTGAGAACAACCTCAAGAACATCGACGTGAGCTTCCCGCTCGGCGTGCTCACCGTGGTCACCGGTGTCTCCGGCTCCGGCAAATCCTCGCTTGTCAACTCCATCCTTTACCCAGTGCTCGCCGACAAGCTCAACGGCGCACGCATCGTGCCCGGCAAGCATACGCGCGTCGAAGGCGTCGACCAGGTGCGCAAAGTGATCCACGTCGATCAGAACCCGATCGGCCGCACTCCACGCTCCAACCCAGCCACCTATACCGGCGTGTGGGACAAGATTCGTGCACTCTTCGCCAAAACCCCCGAAGCACAGGTGCGCGGCTACGGCCCCGGCCGATTCAGCTTCAACGTCAAGGGAGGCCGCTGTGAAGCCTGCCACGGCGACGGCACGCTGAAGATCGAAATGAACTTCCTGCCGGACGTCTACGTGGAATGCGAGACCTGCCACGGCAAACGATACAACCGTGAAACCCTCGAAGTCACGTACAACGGCAAAACCGTTTCCGATATTCTCGATATGCCCATCGAAGAGGCAGCCAACTTCTTCAAGGCCTACACCGGCATTTCCCGATATCTGAAGACCTTGGTGGACGTCGGCCTCGGATACATCCGGCTCGGCCAGCCCGCGCCCACCCTGTCCGGCGGTGAATCGCAGCGCGTCAAACTCGCCACCGAACTGCAACGCCGTTCCGACGGCAAGACCGTGTACATCCTCGACGAGCCGACCACCGGTCTGCACTTCGAAGATGTAAACAAGCTGCTCAAAGTGCTGCAATCCCTAGTGGACAAGGGCAATACGGTTATTGTCATCGAACATAATCTGGACGTGATCAAGGAGGCCGATTGGTTGATTGATCTTGGTCCGGAAGGCGGTGACGGCGGCGGCACCATCGTTACGCAGGGCACTCCTGAGCAGGTTGCCGAATGCGACGAATCCTGGACCGGCAAGTTCTTGAAACCGATGCTATAGCCTTTCAATTACGGCTGACCTTGGGTGGGCTGGGGTGTGCGTCGCTGGACACGCTCCGGGCTGCTCAGGCCAAGTCTTTACGGTCCAGCAACGCACACCCCAGCCCACCCAATCCTGAATCAATTATCTGCTGCTACTTGCGAGAGGAGGATTATGACGAACGATATCGAGCGGCATAGTCCGGACGAGTGGCGCAAGACTGCGGCGGCGTTGATGCCGGAAAGCTCTAGTGCAGGAGCCGAAGAAAGCGCAGCTGCGGCGAAGGTGAATGCGAATGGGGCGCCTTTGCTGGGGGATTCTCGTGATCTGTTTCGGCCTAAGACTTCGGACATTCCGGCCAAGCCTGGTGTGTATAAGTGGCGCGATGGGGAAGGGCGCGTCATTTATGTAGGCAAGGCCAAGAACCTGCGCAATAGGCTTACCAATTATTTCCAGCCACTGTATCTGCTGCATCCGCGCACACAGACCATGGTGCTTACGGCACGCAGTCTGGAGTGGACGGTTGTTGCCACTGAGTTGGAATCGTTGACGCTTGAGTACACGTGGATCAAGGAGTTCGATCCGCGGTTCAACGTGCAGTTCCGCGACGACAAGACCTATCCGTATCTGGCGGTCAGCACGGGGGAGCGGGTTCCCCGCGTGTGGGTCACGCGGTCGCGCAAACGCCGCGATACTCGTTACTTCGGCCCATACGCCAAGGTGTGGGAGCTGAGGCACAGCCTCGATCGGCTGCTGCGCACCTTTCCGGTACGTACCTGCACCACGAATGTATTTCATAAAGCTCAGCTGACCGGCCGGCCCTGCCTGCTGGCCTCTATCGGCAAATGCTCGGCTCCCTGCGTGAATCAGATTGAAGCGGACGAACATCGACGGCTGTGCGAACAACTTGTTGGCGTCATGACCGGACGCCTTGGACGGCCGTATATCGCGCAGTTGACCCGCGACATGAAAGAGGCCAGCGCCGAGCTTGAATTCGAGAAGGCGGCACGTCTGCGCGATCAGATTCAGATGTTGGAGACCGTGGTGCAGCAGAACGCCGTCGTCTTCGATCAGGACGTGGATGCCGACGTGTTCGGCTTTGCCAGCGACGAATTGGAAGCTTCCGTGCACGCTTTCTATGTACGCGCGGGTTCGATTCGTGGCGAACGCAACTGGAGCGTCGAACGGGTCGAGGACATCGCTGATACTGACTTGATGGCGGATCTTCTGGTGCAGGTGTATTCGGATGAGGCAGGGAATGACCACCCCCAGTCGGCTGCGCCGACAGCCCCTGCTAGCGGGGGCGAAAATGCAGCCGTGCTCCCGCTGGCGGGGGCTGGCACGCGAAGCGTGACTGGGGGTGGCGCTGCAACCATTTCCACCAGTCGCGAAGCCATCGGCTCCACGCAAACCCTTACGGCCACGGACGCAATCGCCCGAGCCCAAGCCACTCGCGAGCGCAATACTCGTCAGGAAACCACTGGGCGCGCGGATCTGCTGGCTCCCATTGCGCCTGTGCCGCGCGAAATCATCGTGCCGATCGAACCGTCCCGTCGCGCGGAACTCGAAAGCTGGCTGACCGACCAGCGCGGGGGAACGGTGACCATTCGCGTGGCCTCCCGAGGCGACAAGAAGCAGCTCATGGATCGCGCCAACGAGAACGCCAGCCAGGCGTTGCAGCGCAGCAAGATGAGCCGCATCTCCGATATGGGCGCACGCACCCAGGCCATGAACGACGTGGCCAAGGCCCTGGGCCTGAACCAGGCGCCGTTGCGCATCGAATGCTACGACATTTCGAACACCGTGGGTGGCGCCTTCCAGGTGGCTTCCATGGTGGTGTTCGAGGACGCCATCGCCAAGAAATCCGAATACCGTCGTTTTTCCATTCGCGGCAAGGACGGGCAAGGAGCAGTGGACGATCTCTCCGCGCTCTACGAGACGCTGACGCGACGTTTCAAGCATGGCAATATCGCCGGGGATTCCGGCGAGAGCATCGACGCGGAGCAGCGCGCGGCCAAGGCTGAGCAACAGCAGGAACAATCCGTATCCGATGCAAATGGCACCAGCAGTACGGCGCCGGCAGCAATTACCGATGCCTCATCATTTGCCGATTCGTCTGAAGTGGTCCAGCAGAACACGAATCGTCATCACTTTGCATACAAGCCGAATCTCGTGGTGGTCGATGGCGGCAAACCGCAGGTCATGGCCGCGGCCAAGGCTCTCGAGGATTGCGGCGTGGATGATGTGGCCGTCTGTGGCTTGGCCAAACGCCTCGAAGAGGTATGGGTGCCGGATGATGACTATCCGATCATCCTCAAACGCCAGTCCGAAGGCATGTACCTGCTGCAGCGCGTACGTGACGAATCGCATCGATTCGCGATCACCTACCATCGCCAGCAGCGCCGCAAAGGCGCGCTGCGCAGTGCGCTCGATGAGATTCCGGGTATTGGAGAGAGCTATCAGAAACGGCTGCTCAATCATTTCGGTTCGGTCAAAGCCATGCGTGTGGCCAGCGTCGAGGACTTCGAGCAGGTCAAAGGTGTTGGCCACGCCAAGGCCGAGGCGTTGTATGCCGCGTTGCATGACGAGTAGGCAGACTCAGCTGATTCTCTCCGGGACCTCCCCTCAGTCACTTCGTGACAGCTCCCCTTCTGTGGGGAGCCAGTGCGGCAACAGCCCATGACAGTTTCCCATACACAGTCGCGATAATCTCCTTCCCGGAGCCGGTGCCGCCACTCGGCATGAATTTTCGATTACGGATTGCGTAGCGTGACAACACCACGACAAGATGTCGGCTAGCATGGAAGAAGATATTCAAGGAGGGGATATGGCCAACCATCGCTGCGCAGTACTTGGCAAACCGATTGCGCATTCTCTGTCTCCGGTACTGCATAACGCGGCCTACCGGTCGCTGAATCTCAATGATTGGCTGTATGACAAGCACGAGGCGGGGGAGGATGACCTTGATGCTTTCCTCAAAGGTCTTGACTCCACTTGGGCCGGCCTGAGCCTGACCATGCCACTGAAACGCACCATCCAGCCGTACGGTACCCCGGAGAACCTGTGGGCCAAGGAACTCAGGGTGGCCAACACCGCGGTGTTCGACTGGAATGACATCACCGATGATCCGGCCTGGCCTCACGGAAAGCCGGCCATCAAACTGTACAACACCGATGTCATCGGCATCCAACTCGCCTTCGACCATATCAACCGGGAGCTCGGCAACCATCATGCGGGCGATCGCGCCGGCACAGCCCTCATCATCGGCAACGGCAACACCGCCACCTCGGCATTGGCTGCGTGCTGCATGATGCCGGAGATCGGCCATATCACCGTCGCCGCACGGCATCCCGGTAAGAACGCCGGATTGAAGCCCGTGGCCGAAAAATTCATCAACACGCATAACCCGTACGACGAAATCGAACTGAGCGACACGTCGGCCCTGCTCAACGCCGCACGCACCGCCACCTATGTCATCAATACCATTCCCGGTTTGGCGGCAAACGGCATCGCGAATGTCATCAACACAGACAGCGCATCGCACGCGGAACCGTATTCTGGCCTGTTGCTGGACGTGGTATACAATCCACGTCCCACCAAACTCATGCAAGCATGGCGGGCCCACGGTGGCCGCGCCATTGGCGGCGAGGAAATGCTGCTGTATCAGGCACTTATCCAAGTGCTGCTGATGACCGGCATATGGGACGACGATCCGCCCAGTGACGCCGACAAGCGGTTGCAAGGCACCACCACCGAGGACGATCATCTGGAAATCGCGATGCGCAACGCGCTCGAGGAGGCATTGTGATGAGTCAGCCATCTTCCATCCACGATTCGGAAAATCAGGTCGACACCCATTCCGATTCCGCCGCTGCGGATAATCAGCCCAATCCGGCCGACGCATTCGAGGTATTGCTCATCACCGGCATGTCCGGCGCAGGCCGTTCCCGTGCCGCCGATTCGGTGGAGGATATGGGCTGGTACGTAGTCGACAACCTGCCGCCTAAATTGCTGGTTCCTCTTGTCGATATGATGACGACCTCCGGGTCAGACAGCGGCGTTCACAAGCTCGCCGCAGTCATTGACGTACGTTCCCGCAGCTACTTTGACGATCTGGCAGCCGTGCTCGGCCACTTGGATGATCTCGGTGTCAAAACCCGCATCCTTTTCCTTGATGCCAGCAACGACATACTTATCAAACGATACGAATCCGTCCGCCGCCCGCACCCATTGCAGCACGGCAACCGTCTTATCGATGGCATTCTCGAGGAACGCCATCTACTGGAAAACCTCAAAGAGCGGGCCGATTGGGTCATCGACACCAGTTCCTTGAGCATCCATCAGCTGTCCACCAAGCTCTACGAGACAATGTTGGGATCCGGGCCCACCACCGTGGCCGTGCACATCTTCAGCTTCGGATTCAAATACGGCATGCCTATAGATGCCGATTTCGTGGCCGATGTCCGGTTCCTGCCCAATCCATTCTGGGTGCCCAGCCTGCGCGAGCTTACCGGAGCCGACAAACCCGTCGCCGACTATGTGCTGTCCAGCAAAGGCGCCAAGGAATTCCTTGATTCCTATGAACGCGCCATTGAAACGGCCATCGAAGGATATGCCCAGGAAGACAAGCACTTTGTGACCATTGCCATAGGTTGCACCGGAGGCCAGCATCGATCGGTCGCGATGAGCGAAGAACTGGCTCGCCGACTACGCGCACACGGCCTGAACGTCACCGTTTCGGCGCGGGAACAACACCATCGACGCTCATCCTGAGTGACCACACTGCGAGAAAACAAAGCCCAAAATATATATCAAACGGGTTCGGTTGTCCACCAGATTAGGTATCACAGAAAGCCGATGGCTTCCGACTGCTTGATGGCCGAGGCGCCTAAGGCATTGAGAAGAACGGGACTGTAGGAGGTTGGATCTTTGGCTCTTCTGGACGATGTTAAAAGCGAGTTGGCTGCCTTTGAAGGTGACTCGCCTGCCGCGATCAAGGCCCAAGCAGCGGCCATGATTCGTTTTGGCGGTGGTTTGCGTCCTGTGCAAAACGCGTATGTGATTCAAGCCGTATTTACCTCATTGGATGCAGCCGAGTGGCTTCAAAACACCCTGAAGAACGTATTCGGTCATGAGGCAGAGGTCAATCACCTGACCCGCCAGACTCCGAATGGTCCGGTGGAAACCTATGTGGTGCTTGTCACCCGCAACGTGGTGGCCCTTGCGCTGCAGACCGGTCTGGTCGACCGCCGCAAGCAGCAGGTGCGCGGACTTCCCGCCGAAGTGGTCAACGGCTCCATCGCCCAGATTAAGGCCGCATGGCGTGGCGCTTTCATGGCCCGTGGCTTCCTGTCCGACCCCGGTAAAGCAAGCTTCCTGGAAATCGCCTGCCCCACCGAAGAGGCCGCCATGGCCCTGTGCGGCGTGGCCCGTCGTCTCGGCATTCAGGCCAAGCATCGCACCCTGCGCAGTTCCGAACGCGTGACGCTCAAAGATCCCGACGCCATCGAGCGCATGCTCAAGCTCATGGGTGCCACCCGTTCCGCCCGCGAATGGACCGGCAAGCGTTCCGACGGCGAAGCCCGCGGCAAGGCCAATCGTCTGGCCAACTTCGATGATGCCAATATGCGCAGGTCCGCCAAAGCCGCCGCCGAGGCCAGCGAGAAGGTGCAGCATGCCTTCGAGGTGCTGGGCGACAACATTCCGGACAATCTTCGTCAAGCCGGCCAGCTGCGCATCGACCACGTGGACAAGAGCCTCGAGGAGCTCGGCAAGATTGCCGAACCGCAGATCACCAAGGATGCAATCGCAGGCCGTATCCGTCGACTGCTCCAGCTCGCCGAGAAAACCGAAAAGGCCCGGGCTGCCGAAGGACGGTAAGAGGCAAACCGCCAAGATCGTCCAGCATATGCAACGACTTACGAAACACCGCATTCAGTCATCAGACGAATGCGGTGTTTTGTTCTGGAATGCCTGTAATATGCAAAGTGGCAAAAATTGGCCACTTTGACGTGAAATTCGTCAAGGAAAGGATATTCATGAAGACACTCAAGGACCTTGGAGATCTCAAGGGCAAGCGCGTTCTGGTTCGCGCTGATTTCAATGTTCCGCTGGACGGCACCACCATCACCGATGACGGTCGAATCAAGGCCGCTCTGCCGACCATCAAGACCCTGCGCGAAGAAGGCGCCAAGGTCATCCTCATGGCCCACCTCGGCCGCCCGAAGGGCAAGGTCGTCCCTGAGCTGAGCCTGGCCCCGGTTGCCGCCCGCCTCGGCGAGCTGCTGGGCACCAACGTGCCGCTGGCCAAGGACACCTACGGTGAGGACGCCCAGGCCAAGGTCGCCGCCATGAACGATGGCGACGTCGTGCTGCTCGAGAACGTTCGCTTCAACCCGGAGGAAACCTCCAAGGACGCCGACGAACGCGCCGCCTACGCCAAGAAGATCGCCGCCCTCGGCGAGGCCTTCGTTTCCGATGGCTTCGGCGTGGTCCACCGTGCTCAGGGCTCCAACTACGACGTTGCCGCCGATCTGCCGGCCGCCGCAGGCCTGCTGGTCGAGAAGGAGGTCAAGGCCCTGTCCAAGGCCACCGAGAACCCGGAGCGTCCGTTCACCGTGGTGCTCGGCGGTTCCAAGGTCTCCGACAAGCTCGGCGTCATCGAGAACCTGCTCGACAAGGCCAACCGTCTGGTCATCGGCGGCGGCATGGTGTTCACCTTCCTCAAGGCCAAGGGCTACGAGGTCGGCACCTCCCTGCTTGAAGAGGACCAGCTTGAGAAGGTCAAGGGCTACATCGAGACCGCCGAGAAGAACGGCGTTGAGCTCGTGCTGCCGACCGACGTCGTCGTGAACGCCGGCTTCCCGGCCGGTGACACCCCGGTTGCCCCGGAGGTCGTTGCCGCCGACGCCATTCCGTCCGACAAGATGGGTCTGGACATCGGCCCGGATTCCCAGAAGCTCTTCCACGACAAGATCGTCGACTCCAAGACCGTCGTGTGGAACGGCCCGATGGGCGTGTTCGAGGTTCCTGAGTTCGCTGCCGGCACCAAGGCCGTGGCCCAGGGTCTGGTCGACGCCACCGCAGCCGGTGCGTTCACCATCGTCGGTGGCGGTGACTCCGCTTCCGCCGTGCGCAACCTCGGCTTCCCGGAGGATGGCTTCTCCCACATCTCCACCGGTGGTGGCGCTTCCCTCGAGTTCCTCGAGGGCAAGGAGCTCCCGGGTCTGAAGGTGCTCGAGTAAGTTTTATTCTGGCTCCCCTCCTCGAGGGGAGCTGGCTCGCGTAGCGAGACTGAGGGGAGTTACGGCGATGTCGGGCTCCCCTCAGTCAGCTTTGCTGACGGCTCCCCTCGCTGAGGGGAGCCAAGGAACGATAATGAGAGGGGAAATCATGGCGTCCAAGCGCATTCCTTTGGTAGCCGGCAACTGGAAGATGAACTTCGATCATCTGGAAGCCACGTACTTTGTACAGAAGCTGGTATGGCTACTGCGCGACGCTCATTTCGACTTCAAGCGTTGCGAGGTCGCCCTTTTCCCGTCCTTCACCTCGCTGCGCAGCGTGCAGGTGCTTGTCGAAGCCGACAAGCTCCGCCTCACCTATGGTGCCCAGTCGGTATCCGTGACCACGCAAGGCGCCTTTACCGGTGACGTATCCGCCGATATGCTGGCCCACCTTGGCTGCTCGTATGTCATTGTCGGACATTCCGAGCGCCGTAAATACCATCCTGAAGACGATGCCAATATCGTCGATCAGGTGCGTGCCGTACTTGCCGCCGGCATGCAGCCAATACTGTGCGTAGGCGAAAGCTACGAGGAACGCCGTAAGGGCATTGAGCTCGACTTCGCAGTCGGCCAGGTGCGCGATGTCACCCGTGATCTTTCCGATGAGGAAGCTGCCAAACTCATCGTGGCCTACGAACCGGTCTGGGCCATCGGCACCGGCATGGTCGCCACCCCGCAATCCGCTCAGGACGCAGCCAACGCGATTCGCGATGATTTGAAGACCACGTTCGGTCAAAAGGTGTCGGACAGCGTACGCATTCTGTACGGCGGCTCCGTCACCTCAAAGAACGCGGCAGAACTCATCTCCCAGCCTGATGTGGACGGGTTCCTCATCGGCGGCGCTGCCTTGGATGTCGAGGAATTGTCCAAAATCGCCCGTCTTGCGCTGAAAACAACATCTTCACGGTCGTAATACACCGGTTTTCCGATATGTGCGCTATGCTTATCAACAGTAAATTCAACTCGGAGGTACCCTGTGACCGCTCTTAAGATCACGCTGCAAGTCATCGTCGTGCTGCTCAGCTTCGTGCTGACCCTGCTCATCCTTATGCACAAGGGCAAGGGCGGCGGTCTGTCCGACATGTTCGGTGGCGGTCTGACCCAGAATGCCGGCACCTCTGGCGTCGCCGAAAAGAACCTGAACCGCTGGACCGTTATCATCGCCCTCGTATGGGTGGCTCTGATTATCGGCCTCGACATGATGACCAAGTTCAACCTCGGCTGATTGATTTTGTAAACTTTTCACGACCCATGACCGATATACCGGTCATGGGTCGTAGTTTTTCCATCGTTCATGGCTTGCAAAGGAGTGCACTATGGTCACTATGAACCGTAACAAAGTCGTCATTGTGGGCACCGGACAGGTCGGTGCGACCGCGGCCTTCAGCATCGTTACACATGGTCTGTGCAATGAGCTCGTGCTCATCGATCATTTTGCCGCCAAAGCTTTGGGGGAGGCCCGCGATCTCGATGACGGCAGCGAGTTCCAGGATCGTCACGTCAAGGTGCGTGCCGGCGACTATGCCGATTGCAAGGACGCGGATATCGTCGTCATCACCGTGGGACGTAAGCCGCCGGCCAATTCCAACCGTATGGCCGAGCTCGGCTTCACCGTCGGACTCGTGGGCGAAGTGGTCGACAATGTCATGGCCTCGGGCTTTGACGGCGTAATCGTCATGGTTTCCAACCCGGTCGACGTAATGGCCTGGTACGCATGGAAACGTTCCGGCCTGCCGCGCACCCAGGTGCTTGGCACCGGTACCGCGCTCGATACCTCACGCCTCAAGACCATCATCGGCGAGGAAACCGGCCTTGATCCGCGCAATGTGGGCGGCTTCGTGATGGGCGAGCATGGCGACTCCCAATTCACCGCATGGTCCACCGTCTCGCTCGGCGGCAAGCCGTTCGCTCGCTTCCTGGCTGACAACCAAGACCGCTTCGCCTCCGTATCCACCGCCGAAGTCGAGGAAAAGACCCGTACCCGCGGCGACGAAATCGTGGCGGCCAAGGGCGGCACCAACTTCGGCATTGCTTCCACCGTGGCCGGCATAGTGCAGACCATTCTGTGGGATGAGCGTCGCATCGTCCCCGTCTCTACGCTGCTAGACGGCGAATACGGCGAACATGACGTGTTCCTTGGCGTGCCCACCGAACTGCGTGCCAATGGTGCCAATGAAATCGTGGAACTGGAACTAAGCAACGAGGAAATGGCCAAAATGCATCACTCCGCCGAACTCGTCCGAGACCATTGCAAGGGACTGCTGTGACCACAACCATCAAGACGACAACTCGCCCCGAACTGCTGGTCGCCGACCTCGACGGTACTCTATTGCATGACGCCGAGGTCTTTGAGGATCGTTTCATCACCCAGCGCAGCATCGACACCATCGCTCGGGCTCACGACGCCGGCATGAAATTCGCCATCGCCACCGCGCGACCGGTGAGTACCGGACTGCAGTTTGCCGAGAAACTGCCCGTTGATGCTGTGATCTATCTCAACGGTGCCCTCATCGATTTCGACCCGGCCAATTCCGATTTCGATATGCTGACATCCGACTCATCACAGCAGAGCGAGAATCATCTCATTAAAATCGGTTTCTCCTCACAGCGCGCTTGCGAAGTCTGCCTGTTTCTGCTCGACCGTATGCCAAACCTCAAAATCGGCATCGTGATGAACGACGTGCGCTACACCAACTTCGATGTGCGCGTGTATTGGAAGACTCAGGCTTTCCAATACACGAACTTCCATGACGTTCCTGATGGAATCGCAGACAAAATCACCATCTTCCCTGAACCGGAACAATGGAATGAACTGCGTGCGCTGATTCCGCCGGACTTCGACATCTCCATCAGCGAAGGCGTGATGTGGATGCTCATGAATCCTCAGGCCAACAAGGAGCATGCGCTGCGCTTGCTGTGCGATCGTCTCGATGTCCCGCTTGAGCAGACTGCGGCCTTCGGCGACGATCTCATCGACATCAATATGATGAGCGAATCTGGCAGAGGAGTGGCCGTGGCCAACGCGAATCCAAAAGTGCTGTCCATCGCCGACGAGATTTGCCCTCCTAACAACGAGGATGGCGTCGCTCAGTGGATCGAGTCACAGCTTCGATAATTGCTGTGCCGTTCGAACACTGTAAACACGCCAAAAATTGAACACATATTGAACTAGGCGTATGCTTTGAACCGTTGTTCAACAAGACAATTGAACTTCCGGTTGGAGGCATGGGACTATGAGCGTATCGGTGTTTGCGGAACGACTGCGCAATGCGATGAACAGTAGGGAATTGAAGCAGGTTGATCTGGTGCACGCCGCCGAACGCCGCGGTGTCAAGATGGGCAAAAGCCACATCAGCCAATATGTTGCGGGCAAGACCATGCCGCGAGAGGATGTGCTGCTGTTTCTGGCTGACGAACTTGATGTCGATGCGAACTGGCTTCGTGGCCAATCCTCGGAAACAAAATTGAACTCCGACGCACAACCCGCTTCCCATATTGACACACCGAGCGGAGCTCCCACATCGGCGGAAACGGAAATTCCTGCTGCTCGCCGCCGTACCTTTGGCAAATCACACAAGCTTGATGACGTGCTCTACGATGTTCGCGGCCCAGTGGTTGATGAGGCGGCCCGCATGGAACAGGCCGGCACCCACGTACTGAAGCTCAACATCGGCAACCCTGCACCGTTCGGCTTCCGTACACCGGACGAGGTCGTCTACGACATGGCGCAACAATTGCCTGAAACCGAAGGCTATTCGGCTTCCAAGGGCCTGTTCTCCGCGCGTAAGGCCATCATGCAGTATGCACAGCTCAAGAACATTCCGAACGTCACCATCGAAGACATCTACACCGGCAATGGTGTCAGCGAGCTCATCAACCTGTCTATGTCCGCGCTGCTCGACAGTGGCGATGAGGTGCTTGTGCCATCTCCGGATTACCCGCTGTGGACCGCCTGTGTGAATCTCGCCGGCGGCACCGCCGTGCATTACCTGTGCGACGAGAAGTCCGACTGGTACCCGGATATCGACGATATGCGTAAGAAGATCACCGATCGTACCGTGGCCATAGTGCTCATCAATCCGAACAATCCGACCGGTGCGCTGTATCCAAAGGAAGTGCTGCAGCAGATTGTCGACTTGGCGCGTGAGCACCAGCTCATGATTTTCTCCGACGAAATCTACGATCGTCTGGTTATGGACGGGCTCGAGCATATTTCCATCGCTTCCATGGCTCCGGATCTGTTCTGCGTGACCTTCTCCGGCCTGTCCAAGTCGCATATGATCGCCGGCTACCGAGTGGGCTGGATGATTTTGTCGGGCAACAAGGCCATCGCCAAGGATTACATCGAGGGCATCAATATGCTCACCAACATGCGCATCTGTTCGAACGTGCCCGCGCAGTCCATTGTGCAGACCGCGCTGGGCGGCCATCAGAGCGTGCACGACTATATCGTGCCCGGTGGCCGTATCCATGACCAACGTGATTACATCTATGACGCGTTGAACTCCATTCCGGGCATCACCGCGGTCAAGCCGAAGGCCGCGTTCTATATCTTCCCGAAGATTGATATCAAGAAGTTCAACGTACATGACGACGAGCAGTTCGCCCTCGATCTGCTGCATGACAAGCGCATTCTCATCACGCGCGGCGGCGGCTTCAACTGGCACGAGCCGGATCACTTCCGTATCGTCTACCTGCCACGCATCGAAGTGCTCAAGGATGCCACCAACAAGCTCTCCGACTTCCTCAGCTACTACTGGCAGAGCTGATTTTCTCAATGCCGACGAGTCCACTAATGCGCACTCGTCGGCATATCTTTATATGAATATCGATGTCGACGAACTGTACGGCACCGTAACCATCGACGCACCCCGTCTTTCTGCAAATCTACATCCCATTGTCGATGCCATCGACTGAGCGTGGGGGCGTAACGCCGAAACTAATAAAAATATGAGCCCGAGTGGGACCGTCTCCACATGAGGTCTTTATCGCACCAAAATACCTGCAATGACAATGAGGCCGGCCTTGATTCGTATGGTTTGCAGGTATAAAGGGTCGATCTGGAGTACCTGAACAGCGCTATTCGGGCTCAACTCCATAGATTGCAGGTATAAAGGTGCAAGTTAGAGCCGATTGTGCGCCGTAACTTGCACCTTTATACCCGCAACGTCGCTAACAAGTACCGGAATACCTGCAACTGAATCGGGTCATGCCAAGGTGAAGGCGATGATGAACGCAGTGGCGGACAGTACAGCTGTTAACAGCAGGTAGAATATCGCGGCCTTATTCTGAAAACCAGCTGAATTAGCCGAATTATGACTGTTGCTCATGCTGCCTGTGGTAGCTATAACGGTTGCGATGGCCGAGACGAGGGAAAATATTGGCAGCACGTACAGCAAAACGGCTAGTACGATGAGAGGTCCTGAACCGGTGCAAACAGCAATAAGTCCTGCTTTGTTCGTTGCTGCCAGCGCGGGGCAAAAATCGGTATGACCGCCAGTGCCGTAACTGTAGGTCAGAAAAGTGATTACTGCCCAAAACAGGCCAAGAGGAACCGATACATGACTTACGGCAGACGCATTGATACTGATAACCCGAAACAGCTTATGCACAGATACAGGTCGTATATCGCGAATCGTCGGCAGTGCTGAACCAACGTTATCTCGTGGAATATCGATAGAGATGAGATGCACCAGCGCATATGCCGCAAGTCCAAGTCCACAAGCGATGGTCACACCGCCGGTGGAATTGACCTCATCGGACACCGAGTATTCGGTGACGAGCACCGGCATCACGCCAATTTGCCACACGAGCAGCAGCCGCGTCACCAGAGACCAACCACCGCGCTCGGAGGCAGACTTATCCGAACCCGTCAGATTAGTCAGAGCGGCTATATGCTGCTGCTGGATACTAGTGCTGTTGCGCGAATAGGCGGCAAGTATGGCGTAAACCAACCACGTTGCCGCATGTATCGCCCACAACATTACAATTTTGGTATTCGCGCTCAGCACCAATATGAACGCAACAGCCACTGCCGCAAGAAAAACACAGATGCCCGTGCGAAGACGATGACGAGCAAAGCCCTGTACTCCTGCAACAGTCAGACAAATGATTGCAACGACGCTCAGCGCAGTCACCGCCAGAAACCACAGTGGCGAAGTGACGCAGGCTCCGTAATCACCAGTTGCCTGGCCAGACAGATAATAAGTCATTCTGCCAATCGTCGGACAGTTCGGATGCAGCATCATGCCACCCCAGATTCGCTCATATAGTGGCGCGAACGATACGCCAGCACCGCTGAGCGCCGCAATGATCGCCATCACCATGGCCGGAATCAATCCAAGCTCGCGATTCCGGTCGGTTTCCGTTATCTGCCTATCACTGGTGTTCATGACGCACCCCGCCTTATGCCGTTATCGATGATGTCAGTATGACTATAGTAGATGAGCGAAGGCCAGCAGTATACAGGAATTCTGTATGCCGCTTTATAGGCGTGATGCTGTGACAGCTAACATGACAACCGCTATCACTGGCCGACCGTCAGACTCCGTGCAAACCGGGCAACTACCGCCGGGGAGCATCGGCGATGCCGATGGCGAGACCAATGATGGCCGGCATAACCCAGCCGAGTTGGTATTGCTGCAGGGGGAGCATGGCCAGTGCCGCGTCCAGCCAACTGATGGAACCGCCGAAGACGGCGGCCAGGCTGGAGATGCAAGTGGCGAAGGAGGCGATGCCCACCAGCAGTACAGTCCAGAAGTAGACACGCGGGAATCGCGCGCCAAGCTTCTTATGGGTAAGCGCCAGCAACACCAGCACAATGGCAATCGGATACAACGCGGACAACACCGGCACGGAGACTTTGATGATCGCGCTCAGCCCGGCGTTGGACACGATGAAGCTGAACACGGTGAAGATGATCTGCCAGGTGCGGTAGCTCAGCGTTCGTCCGGCGACGGTCTGGAATCGAGTATGGAAGTAGGTGGCGCAGGTGCAGATCAGCCCGGTGCATACGTTGAGGCATGCGATGACGAACACGATACCGAGGAACGCGGTACCGAACGTGCCGAACAGGGATGAGGTGAGGTTGGTGAGTACGGTGGCACCTGTGTCCTTGGCCGGGTCGATAGAAGCGATGGCGCCGGACACCACGCCCACGTAGCTCAGCGCGCCGTAGATCACGATCAGCAGTACGCCGGTGCCGAGCCCGGCGTAGGCGGTCTCCTTCTGCACTTGTGATTCGTCATCGACTTGCTGGGCGCGGATATTCGCGGAAATCACGATGCCGAAGTAGAGCGCGGCAAGCAGATCCATGGTCTGGTAGCCGTCGAGGAAGCCGCGTGCGATTTGGTTTGTGGAGTAGTCGCCCATCGGTTTGGCCGGGGTGCCGATGCCGTGGATCAGGCAGGCGATGAACAGGACGGCGATCAGCACCAGCAGCAACGGTCCCATGAACCGGCCGAGTACTTTGGATAGTTTCTCAGGATGCTGGGCGAACAGGAACGCCAGCGCGAAGAACACAAGTGAGTAGACGAGTTGGGCCAGCCAGCTGTAGGAGGATGGCATGAAAGGCGCTACCATCATTTCGAATGAAGTGGTCGCCGTACGCGGGATCGCAAAGCAGGGGCCGATGGTGAGCATGATGGCCACGCCGAGGAACAGGGCGAATCTGGGGGAGACGCGGCCGGCGAGCTTGTCGAAGCCGCCGGCGAAGGTGACCGCCAGCACGCCGAGAATCGGCAGACCGACTGCGGAGACGATGAAGCCGATGGCTGCCGGTATGGTCGCGGAGCCGGCCTGCGCGCCGACGAATGGTGGGAAGATTAGATTGCCCGCGCCGAAGAACATCGAAAAGAACGTGAAGGTCATGACCAACCGTTGGCGTGCGACAAGTTTGCTCAAGGTTCTCCTCTTTCTCTGTGTGCCAGCTACCCACTCTAGCAAGTTCGCCTCTAGTGTGGTCCCTTCGCACCATCCATATGCCGTCATCCACTCCCTAGCATACGTTTTTCTAGATTATTTTCTCCATCATCTGGAAAAACGTACACTGACCGACAGTAAGCGTACATTTTTCCAGAGAAGGCCTGAAATAGTCTGGAAAACCGTACGCTCAGGGTGAGTAAGATCCGAATATGTCGTAACAAAAGAAGGACGAAGCCCTATCCAATACGCAAAAAGCCCCGACCGGTTGGGGTCGGGGCTTCTGTGAGCTAATCAGTTAATGCGCTAGGCGCATCGACTAATAATCTCAGGCGTTCACGCGGTCGATGCCGGACTGGACGTCAGCCAGCACGGAATCCCAGGACTTGATGAAGGCGGCGACACCGTCGGCCTCCAGCTTGTCGGTGACGTCCTTGAGGTTGATGCCCAGCTCAGCCAGCTTGTTGATGACGGCGTGGGACTCCTCGTAGGTGCCCTCGATGGACGGAGCGCCGTTGCCGTGGTCGGCCAGAGCGTTCAGGGTCTTCTCCGGCATGGTGTTGACGATGTGCTTAGCAACGAGCTCGTCAACGTACTTGCAGTCGGAGTAGGCAGCGTTCTTGGTGCCGGTGGAAGCCCACAGCGGGCGCTGAACCTTGGCGCCCTTGGCAGCCAGGTCGGCCCAACGCGGATCCTCAGCGAACTTCTTCTCGAAGAGCTCGTAAGCCAGGCGAGCGTTGGCCACAGCAGCCTTGCCCTCCAGAGCCTTGGCTTCGTCGGAGCCGTTGGCTTCCAGCAGCTTGTCGACAGCGGTGTCCACGCGGGACACGAAGAAGGAAGCGACGGAGCCGATGTGCTTCAGGTCGTGGCCGTTGGCGTCAGCCTGGGCGATGCCCTCGATGAAGGCGTCGATGACCTGCTCGTAACGCTCGAGCGAGAAGATCAGGGTGACGTTGACGGAGATGCCCTTGGCCAGGGTGGCGGTGATGGCCGGCAGGCCTTCGAGGGTTGCCGGGATCTTGATCATGGCGTTCGGGCGGTTGACCTTCTCCCAGAGTTCCACAGCCTGCTTGGCGGTGTTCTCGGTGTCATGGGCCAGACGCGGGTCGACCTCGATGGAGACGCGGCCGTCGACGAAGTCGGTAGCCTCAGCGATCTCGCGGAAGATGTCGGTGGCGTTGCGCACGTCGGTGGTGGTGAGCTCGCGGACAGCGGTCTCAACGTCAACCTTGCCGAGCTCCTTGAGCTGAGCGTCGTACGGACCGACCTGGCTCAGGGCCTTCTGGAAGATGGACGGGTTGGTGGTAACGCCGACCACGTTCTTGTTGGCGATGAGGTCCTGCAGGGAGCCGGACTCGATGCGGGAGCGGGACAGGTCGTCCAGCCAGATGGAAACGCCGTTGTCGGACGTACGCTGAGTTGCTTCAGTCATTTATTTCTCCTTATATTCCGTTATGGAACAAATCTTGTTAAGCCCTCCCTCTTAGTGAGGGAGGGCAATGAAATCACTTGGCGGCTTCGACTTCGGCGATGGAGGCCTTGGCGGCTTCCACCACGTGCTCGGCGGTGATGCCGAGGTCGATGAGGTTCTGAGCACCGTCGCCCTGCAGACCAAACTGCTCGATGGAGACAGGCTTGCCGTAGGAACCGAGGTACTTGTACCACGGCATGGCAACGCCGGCCTCGACGGAGACACGAGCCTTGACACCGGCTGGAAGCACGGCCTCCTTGTACTCGGCGTCCTGCTCCTCGAACCATTCGAGGGACGGCACGGAGACCACGCGGGCCTTGACGCCTTCCTCGGCGAGGGTCTTGGCGGCCTTGACGGCCAGCTGGACTTCAGAACCGGTGGCCATCAGGATGACATCCGGAGTGCCTTCGGTGTCGACCAGGACGTAAGCGCCCTTGCGGACACCGTCCTTGGCCTTGGCAGCGGTCTCGGCGAGAACCGGGACGCCCTGACGGGACAGCACCATGGCAGCCGGCAGCGTGTTCTTCTTCTCGAAGAAGTAGCGGTAGGCTTCGGCGGTCTCGAAGGCATCGGCCGGGCGAACGACCTCAAGCTGCGGGATAGCGCGGAAGGAAGCAAGGTGCTCAACCGGCTGGTGGGTCGGGCCATCCTCGCCGACGGCGACGGAGTCGTGCGTCCACACGTACAGGTTCGGAATCTCCATGAGGGCGGCCAGACGAACGGCGGAACGCTCGTAGTCGGAGAACATGAAGAAGGTGCCGCCGAACGGACGGGTGTGGGAGCCCAGCAGGATGCCGTTGGTAATGCAGCCCATGGTGAACTCGCGCACGCCGAAGTGCAGCTGACGACCGAACTCGTTGCAGACCGGCCACTGCTTGGTGGCGCACTCAGCCGGAGCGAAGGTGGCAGCGCCCTTGAGGTCGGTCTTGTTGGAGCCACCGAGGTCGGCGGAGCCGCCCCAGAGTTCCGGCATGACAGCAGCGATGGCATTGAGCACAGAGCCGGAGGCGCCACGGGTGGCGACACCCTTTCCGACCTCGAAGGTGGCCTCAAGGTCATCGATGGCCTTGTCGAAGCCTTCCGGCAGCTCGCCGGCCTTGATGCGGTCGTACAGGGCAGCCTTGTCCGGGTTGGCCTTGCGCCATGCGTCGAACTTCTCGTCCCATTCCTTGTGGGCCTCGAGACCGCGCTCAGCAACCTTGCGGGCGTGAGCCAGAGCCTCTTCGTCAACGTGGAAGTTCTCTGCCGGATCGTAGCCGAGGACTTCCTTGAGGCCGGCAACGGCCTCGGCGCCCAGCTTGGAGCCGTGAGAGGACGGATCGTTGGTCTTGCCCGGGGTCGGCCAAGCAATCAGGGTGTCGACCTTGATGAGCTTCGGCTGATCCGGAGCAGCGGCCTCGGCCTTGGCGATAACGTCGGCCAGACCCTCGACGTCCTCCTTGTAGGAGCCGTCGGGCTGGATGAAGCTGAACTCGTCGGTGTACCAGCCGTAGGCCTGGAAACGCTTGAGCACATCCTCGGCCAGCACCAGGTTGGTGTCGCCTTCGATCTGGATGCGGTTGGCGTCGAAGATCACGGTGATGTTGCCGAGCTTCTGGTTGGCGGCAAGGGCAGCGGCTTCGCCGGAGATGCCCTCTTCGATATCGCCTTCACCGCAGATAGCCCAGATCTTGTGGTAGAACGGGGAGTCTTCCTTCGGGGTTTCCGGATCGAGCAGACCGCGCTGGAAACGCTCGCCGTAGGCAAAGCCGATGGCGGAAGCGAAGCCCTGGCCCAGCGGGCCGGTGGTCATTTCGATACCGGGGGTCAGGCCGTACTCGGGGTGACCCGGGGTACGGGTGTCAGCGCCACCACGGAAGTGCTTGAGGTCGTCCAGGGTCAGGCCATAACCGGAGAAGTACAGCTGGACGTACTGGGTGAGGGAGGCGTGGCCACCGGAAAGGATGAAGCGATCACGGCCCTCCCAGTTGGGATCGTTCGGATCGTGCTTGATGAAATGCTGGTACAGCGTGTAGGCGATGGGCGCCAGGGAAACGGGGGAACCGGGGTGGCCGGAACCGGCGTTCTCCACCGCGTCAGCCGAAAGGGCCTTCGCCATCTTGATGGCGCGCTCGTCGAGCTCGGTCTCCTTGAATTCGGTCATGGATTACTTTCCTTCCAATTGGTCGGGCCGCGTATCCGGCTTGTGCCGGGCGCTTGACGCCCTCACATTGCGCTTACCATGCTAGCGATGGTTTGCGACGTTATGGTGCAATTTTGGCGTGTTTTGGTAGTTTGTGTTCTGTTAGCGTTCACAATTCACATCACTTCGCCGCAAACGAACGCATTAGCACTCGAAACCAATGAGTGCTAATACAATGAGAGCAGATTGCATACTGCAGATGTACATATAAGGAGGCGCGCATGACGCAATCACGTCGCATGCTGGTACTGCGCGCTGTGGTGGAAGATTACATTCGTTCGCAAGAGCCCGTAGGCTCCGCGGCATTGTCCAAGGAACGCGATTTAGGCGTCAGCTCTGCCACCATTCGCAATGATATGGCCGCATTGGAAGATGAAGGCTACCTGATTCAGCCGCATACGTCCGCCGGTCGCGTACCCACCGAAAAGGGATATCGTTATTTTGTAGATCGACTGGCTACGGTTGTGCCGCTCAGCGAAGCTCAACGCCGCGGTATCAATAGTTTCCTATCCGGCTCGGTCAGCCTCAAGGACGCACTGCAACGTTCCGCACGACTGCTCTCGGAAATCACCGGTCAAGTTGCCATAGTCGCATCGCCTTCATTATCCAAGGCGACGTTACGCCACGTGGAGCTGGTACCAGTGGCCATGAGCACGCTACTTGCCGTGGTAATCACCGATACCGGTCGCGTGGCACAGCACGGACTGATCGTCTCGGCCATGCCCACGGCCGACGACATCAACCGCCTGTCCAGTGCAGTCAATGAACAATGCAACGGTCAGTCCTTATCATCCGCATCCGAAACCGTGCGCGCCCTTGGTGGCGGCACCGGATTCGAGACAGTGCGGGAGGCGGCCGACGCCCTGGCCGACGCCTTCGCATCGATGGCATTGGACGAGCGCGCCAACGAATTGTATATGTCCGGCACATCGCATCTGGCGCATTCCCGTTCTCTGACCGATCTGGCACCGCTCTTCGACGCGCTGGAAGAGCAGGTGGTGCTCATGAAACTGATGAGCAACCTCAGCGAAGAGCCAAGCGCCACTGGCGTAGGCGTATCCATTGGCTCCGAAAGCCACACACCTGAACTCTTGCATGCCTCAGTGGTCAGTAGCGGTTACGGACGCAGTACTTCGCCCGTAGCGAACGATTCGGAACGCAACGAGACATCGCCCGATCAGGACGGCACCAACGAACCCATTGCTTTTGTGGGATCCATCGGCCCAACCCATATGGATTATGCGGCTACCATGGCCGCGGTCAGGGCAGTGGCAAGGTATCTCACTTTTTTTGTCTCGGAAAGCGGCTCCGGCGACTGACCGCAGGCTATGGCACAATGACCCGCAGACCAACGAATACAAAGGAACAAACAAGTGACAGATTATTACGAGACGCTGGGCATCGACCGCAACGCGAGCGACGACGAGATCAAGAAGGCGTACCGCAAGCTCAGCCGTAAGTATCACCCTGATATCGCGGGACCGGAGTTCGAGGACAAGTTCAAGGAAGTGAACAACGCCTACGATGTGCTGTCCAATCCGGATAAGCGCCGTATGTATGATTCCGGCGTTGACCCCAACGATCCGAACGCCGGTGCTGGCGGCTTCTCCGGCGCGGGATTCGGCGATATGGGAGACGTATTCTCCACGTTCTTTGGTTCCGCATTCGGTGGCGGCTCACAGGGCCCGGTGCCGCGCACACAGCCTGGACGCGATGCGCTGGCTTCCGCTTCCATCGACTTGAAAACCGCCGTATTCGGCGGCACGGCGCACGTCAAGATCAATACGTTCTCCCTGTGTCAGGAGTGCGGTGGCTCCGGCGCACAAGGCGGCGCCCAGCCGGTCACTTGCCCGGACTGCCATGGACAGGGCTTCATGCAAAAGGTCGTGCGCACTATGCTCGGCCAGATGATGACCTCCGCTCCCTGCGAGCGCTGCGAGGGTCACGGCACCATCATCCAGAATCCATGCCCGAGCTGCATGGGTCACGGCCGCGTTCGCACCACGCGTAATGTGGGTGTCACTGTGCCGGCCGGTATCAACGACAATGCTCGACTGCGCTTGGCCAACCAGGGTGAAGTCGGTGAGGGCGGCGGCGCTGCCGGCGATTTGTACATTGATATTCGTATCAAGGCAGATAAGCAGTTCACCCGCGACGGCGATGACCTGCATTGCTGGATTCAGGTTCCGATGAGCTGGGCCGTGCTCGGACACGATCTGTCCATTGATACGTTTGACGGCGAGCAGACCGTATCCATTCCGGCGGGCTGCCAGCCTGAGGACACGGTGACGTTGAAGGGTCTGGGCGTTACCAATATTCGCAATAAGGATGAGCGCGGCAATCTGGTTGCCCATGTGAACGTACTGATTCCCACCAAGCTCAGCGAGTCCGAGCGGGGACTGATTGAACAGTTCGCCGCCTCGCATGATTCCGATGCCACGCACGTCTCCCAGGCTTCCCGTCCGCAAACCGGTCAGAAGAAGGGATTCTTTAGCAAGTTAAAGGACGCACTGAGCTGAGAGTGGGTTGGAAAATGGCCGCTTTGCCTTGCGGGAGTAGGGCTGAGCGGCTTTTTTCGTTTTAACCGGTTTTAACGGTTTTTAACCTGTTTTTACGGAAAATGTGGGCAAAATGTGGGCAGAAATCGAGCCCGCGAAGCCCTCTGCCACAACGCGAAATCGGCCCCGTCCGGCAGCAGTCAAGCTCTGTGCGAGCTGTCTGCGATGCCGGACAGGGCCGATACGTTAAATAGGGTGGTCGCTAGGCCTTTGCCGCGATTCTGGCGATTGATGCGGGTGGATGGGCGGCCGTATATCCATCTGGATCGGCTGGCGTTAATCGTTGAGTCGTTTGGCGAGCTCGGCGGCGACCTGTTGGCCGAGGCTGGTCTTGAGGCTGTCGGCGAGCTTGCCCACCTGTTCGTCGGTCAGTCCCTTGCCGTCGTCGGGTTTGAGGCCGTTGACGGCGAGATAGGTGCTTTCGATGTTGTTCAGGATGGCGGGCAGGTAGTCGAACGGGAACTGTTCGCTGATGGGGCCGAGGCGGGCGGCGAGGGCGTCGACTCGGTGGGTCAAGTCCTGCAATGCGTATTCGACGGTGACGGTGTTGCCGTACCATTCGATGGGGTCTGTCTTGACTGGCATGTCTTCTCCTTGTGTGATTAGTTGGTTGGCGCGGTCGATGATGCGGCCGACCGGCAGGCCGTTGATGGTGTTGTCGGGGCATCCGTAGTGGTCGGTGCCGGGTATTTCCCGGTGCAGCCACACGTTGCCGTTGAGTCCGTCGTGCCATAGTCTGCCGAGGTTGTGGCGTCGGGCGATGTCGGCGCACAGGCGCGCGGAGGCTTCGATCTCGGCCTCGGTGACGGGCACGCTTGCGAGGCCTCCGGCGTGTTCGATGGTCACGCCCGAGCAGTCCGACATGCGGTTGGCGTCGGCCCATGAGCCGTTGTCCTCGTCCACCCACTGGTAGATCGAGCCGTCGCCGCCGACGCCGTAGTGGCTGGCGGCTTTGAAGCTGGCGCGACGGAAGCACGCGTCGGCGCCGGCGAGGGTGCCGACCATGATGTGCAGGGTGATGTGCGTGACATGATAGCCGCCACGTCCCTGGTAGTGGTTGGGGCTGCCGCGCCATGTGGCCAGGCTGCTTCCGGTCATGCCACGCCCCCGTCCTCACGCTTCTTGAGGGCGTGGGTCATCCGCGTGCCGTCGACGGCCTCCTGGGTGAGGTTGTTGTTGCGCCACCATGACCACACGCTGGAGGCGACGGCCAGCAGGCCGGTGATCGCGGCGCTGACTTCCTCGCTGGTGAAGGGCAGCTGGCTGACGCCGGCCAGGGTCAGGCCGGTCTGCGCCAAAGCGTACAGCTGCACCACCAGCAGGACGATGGCCTTCGCCCGCTCGGACGCCAGCGAGGACGCGCCTCCCGTGTCCGTGTTCTTGGTTCCGTGTTCCATTGGTTTCCTTTTCCTTTCCGCCGCCCGATGGGGCGGCATGGGTTCATTGACGGCCGCCCGGTCGCGGGCGGCCGTGGTTTCCGTCAGCCGTTCCCCTCGCCCATGTGCCGGTCGAGGTAGCATCGGGCGGCTCCCACGACCCAGCAGTCGGCCTTGAGGTGTTCGAGCTTGGCGAGCTCGTAGCGGACGGCCTCGCTATGGTCCGAGTCCCGGTCCTGCATGAGCTGGATCAGCGTGTTCTTGATCGTGTCCTTGCGCAGCTCGCGCACCTCAATGTCGAAGCGGTCGCGCAGCTCGCGCTGCTCCTCCCAGTGCCGATTCATCACGCTGCCGTACTGGAGCCGTTCCGGGTCCACGTGCCCGTACAGCCACGAGGCGAACGCGGTGAGCGTGTCGGGCCATATCCGCCCCACCACCGCGCACGCGAGCACGAGCAGGGGCGAGCCCAGGAGCCCGCCCACGATCGAATCCCAGGGCATGACGCCTCCTTTTCCGTCTGCCGGCGGACCGCGCCGGTCAGTTGTTCCCGTCGCTGCCCCAGGTGGCGATGCGTTCCACGCCGCGAAGCGTGGCCAGGTCGACGGTCTGGAGCAGGTTGGTGTTGGTGTCGCGGATGGTCACGCTGGCGGCGTCCCGGTCGGGGAAGTCGGCCTGGGCTCCGATGTCCCAGTTGAACCACGTCTGCGTGCCCTCCGCCTCGTCACGGTGGTCGTATTTGAAGCCGAGGCGTAGCAGCTGGCGCATGACGCTGTCCTCGGGCGGCCGCAGGTCGAGCACGCCCTTGCCCTGCGTGGCGTCGGTCGTCCCGGCCCCGGTGGTTCCGGCGGCGTCGGCGGTCGTCCCGGCCCCGGTGGTGTCGGTGGTTGTCTTACCCATTGTTTTCTCCTTTGTCTGTTGTGGGCTGTTGGTCGGTTTGGTCATGCGACGTTCCAGACGCCGCAGTAGGAGTACCAGTAGCCCGGCTGGCCCGAGCCGCTCAACTCCATGTGGCCGTTCCTGCCGACGCGGATCTGGAAGTTCTGCTGGTTGTTGCCGTTGAAGAGGATGGTGCCCTGGTCGGCGGGCGCCAGCGCGCTCGGCCATTTCTCGTTCGCGTGCAGGTTCGTCGCGCCGGAGAACGGGCCGGTGACGCTGGCGACGCCGTTGACCAGGATGATCTTGCCGAACCGGACCCAGTTGATGCGCACCCCGTAGGGGCCGTTGACGACGCCGGTGGCGACCGCGCTCCATTCCTTGCCGTTGATGCTGAAGATGCCGCTGCCGGTGTCGATGGCGACGCCCGAGCTTGAGAATCTTGCGACGACCTTGTTGTTCCTGTCGAGCACGTCGAACGAGCCGGACGCGTTGACCAGCGCGCTGTAGCCGGTGTATTGGCCGTTGGTGGTTTTGCCGACGCGCACGCCGTTGCCGTCCGCGCGCACCATCGTCTCCAGCACGCCGACCCTGCTTTGCGCGTTCGACGCGTTGGTCTTCGCGCTGTCGGCGGTGTCGCTCGCGCTCTGGACCTTCAGGGTCAGGGCGCTCTCGGTCTGCTTGAGCTCGGTCTTGCGCGCGTAGGTGGCGTTCACGTCCGATTGGGTCGCGTAGGTCTTGCTCACCGTGCTGGTGATGGAGTCCTTCGCGGCGGTGATGTCGGACTGCGTGGCCAACGCCGACCCGTGTTGGCCACGCTTGTATTCTTCGACCACGCCGAGGCTCACGCTCCGGCTGGTCTGGTCGACGTAGCTCGTGTTCGATAGGGTTTCGTAGCCGACCGACGATTGCAGGGTGTGCGTGGAGTCCTCGACGGGCGCGGCCGTCTGGACCGTGGTCTGGTTGCTCCACGAGCCGTCGTAGGACACGTCGTAGTGGCCGCCGCCGTAGCCCCATGGCTGGTAGATCCAGATGTCCACCGGCGTGGTCTCGGGGTCCTGTCCTCTGGGATGGTAGGTGAACGCCTTCACCTGCACGTTGGCGGCGTTTCTCTGGCGGATGAGGTTCACGCCGTAGTCACCCCTGTGGTTGTTCGACGAGCCGACCCATCCCTTCTTGAGCATGATCGTGAACTCGCTGTTCTGGCTCTCTCTTCCGTTGGTGCCGTCGCCGGCGTACACGTGGATGGCCGCGACCGACCCCTGTCTGAGGGGCAGCCAGTAGCCGATCTTGTACCATGCGGCCGCAGAGTGCAATTTCAGATTGTAACGGCGCACCGTGCTGGCGGCCAGGTCCGTCACCTCGCTTTTCGGCGAGTACGTCTGCGACACCGTGCTTTTGAATCCGTCGAGGCTGGATTCGAGCTGGCTGACCCGCGCCCCGGTCGCATAGGTCTGCTGCACGGTCTGCTTGAACCCGGTCACGTCCGCGCTGAGCGTGTTCAACGATTGGACGGTCCGGTCGCCCTTCTTGGCGACCTCGCTGATGCGCGTGCTCAAGCCGCTGGCGGTCTGCTCCACGCTCGACGCCTTGCTCATGGACGCGTCGGCCTTCCTCGTGTTTTCGGTGACGCTGGCCCTGATCGAGTCCGCCGTCTGCGTCAGTGAGGAATTCGTGGCGTAGTCTCCGGCTGGCTGCAATCCGGTCACGTCCGTGCAGGTGACGTTGGCCACAAGCCATTGCGTCGATAGATTATTCGGCTGCTGGTTGATCTGGAAGAACACGCAGCCGCGGGATTTCCCGCCCACACAGGCGAACCGCCATGTGCCGGCCATCCACCCATCGCCCAATGGCGTCGTCGATTCCGCGTCGACATACGTGTCAAATGGGTGTCCGCTGGTCAGCTGCGTGTACCAGATGCCCGCTCTCAACGGCACACTGCCTTTGATCTGCTTGCAGTAAGCGGTGATGACATACGTGCGCCCCGGTACGACGGGGAAGCTGGTGCCAGGATTAAAATTGTCGCGGTTTGCGAGCAGATTCACCCGGCTGCCGTTCGGCGCGGTGACATTATCCACCAGCGACGTGATCTGCGGCTTGTCAGGGTCGAAAAGCTGATTGCACCAGAGATTCGACCCCGAGGACTGTTTGCCCATGTCCGACTTCGTCGCATACGTCCGACCCACTTCGCTTTTGAACCCGTTCAGATTCTGCTCCAGCGTGGCCTTCTTCGCGTTGGAGTCCGACTTCGTCTCATACGTCTGGCTCACGCTGACCTTGAACCCGTTCAGATTCTGCTCCACCGTGGTCGCCTTGGACAGGGCGCTGTCAGCGGTGTTCGCGGTCTGCGTGATCCGCTGGCTGTTCGAATCGGCCGTGCTTTTGGCCGTGTTCGCGGTGGCGGTGGCCGTGTCGGCCTTGCGTGCGGTCTCCGTGATTTGGGTGCTCAGCCCTTTGGCGGTCTGCTCGACCGTGGTGGCCTTGCCCATCGCACTGTCGGCCTTCTCCGTGGATTCCGCGACCTTCGAGGACAGGCCCTCGGCGGTGGCCGACAGCTCCGTTTTCGTGGAGTATTTGCCGTCCGCCTGCTTGGTGGTCTGGTAGTCCTTGGCCAGGGTCGCCGTGATGCCGTCGGCGGTCTGCTCCACGCTCGACGCCTTCGAGAGCGCGTCCGAGGCGGTCTTCGCCGTCTTCGCCACCTGCGTCTTCAAGCCGTTGGCGGTGGCCTCCACCGTGGTGGCCTTGCTCATCGCGTCCGTGGCGGTCTTCGAGGTTTGCGTGACGGTGGCCCGCACGCCCGCGACCGTCTGCTTGAGCTCGGTCACGCTTTCGACGGTCTCGCCGTTCTGCGCGATCGCGCCCTCGACTCTCGTGGAGAGTTCCTTGAGCTGGGTCGTGTGCCCGTTGACCGTGGCCGTCACCTGCGTGATCCGGCCGGCCATCTCGTCGGCCCTGTCGGACGCGGACTGGGCCTTCGACTCCGCCGCCTCCGCCTGCGTCTTGACGGCTTGGACCGCCTCGGCGGTGTCCGCGCGCAC